>Ga0123342_1000031_pt1 | contig 128743 bp, 58 predicted proteins | sample Turbeawhitnodule_FD_89960 | JGI IMG/M metagenome (GOLD analysis project Ga0123342, IMG submission 89960) | Root nodule microbial communities of legume samples collected from Mexico - Turtle bean Mexico white nodule | ecosystem: Host-associated > Plants > Roots > Nodule | place: Mexico: Nepantla... | reverse complement strand
TTTCAAATTGTGAGTTATAAACAAAAATTTACTACTACTTTATATTATTTTCTATGATTTAATTAGTATATATTCATTCATCTAAATTGAAAAATGTATGTGGTAAAATAATATTATTTAAAAAATTATTAAAATTTTCAAAAAATAAAATGTATATTCCATTTACTCATAAAGATACCTTACCATTGATTACATAATCTCACGTTAATAAGTTGTCAACTAATTGATAAAAAATGTATAATTTTGAAAATTAAAAAAAATTAATTAGAGAAGTTTATTAAAATATAAAACTTTAGTATAAAATATTTATTTAAACCTTATACCTTTTATATTAAATTGTAAAAGCCCCAAAAATACAATAAAAAGTTAAAAAAAAATTAAGGGCATAGTTTTTAGTGGTCCACCTGGATTTGAACAACTCAGCGAGAATTACTAGATTGTTGTGTGATTAATATTCACAACAAAGTTATCATGCTGGTGACCGAATATGGATTTTCAGAAATTATGATGGAAGATGGCTAAAGTTGATTGAATGAATTTGATTATGCATAAGCGACTGTTGCATGTGTTGTTCTTACTGCTGCTGCAATGTATCCACTCTCACACACTCTTTCTCTGAAGCATAGCCTGATTTTCAGGTAACACTATACTATATGGAGAGCATACTCCATCTCTTTTTGGATTTCTTAATCACTAAATATGAAATTAAAACTAACCACAAGTGTTCGACTATAATTAATAATTAATTTGAGAAGTCTCTAAACATGAAATTAAAACTAACCCACACTACCATTCGATCATAATTAATATGAAAAGTTCAAAAATACGAAGGAATTACATAGACTAACATACAAAACCAACATCGAACAAGTTGAAAACTCTTCATGAGCAACTTAGTGATACTCATCCAAGACCGAAATCTAATGTACTAGGTATCGTCCCTCGATTAAAAAACTTGTTAAGTGATGAAAATCTCACATTAACTAGATATAAAGATATGGATTCAAACCTCACTTTATGAACCGATTTTATAAGGTTGAGTTAGGCTTAAAGTTTATTTCTTAATATGGTATCAGAGTCATTTAGTGTATATTCTAGAAAAAGTTTGTTGGGCTTTTTAAATCCCCCGTTGTCGGGTTACCTATTATATAGTCACACACACGAGTTGGTAAATCTCGACATATCGACACGATGGAATGTGTTAGAGATTTCATATTGACTAGAGATCAAGACATTTCATAATATATAAGTGAGACAAAACTCACCTTACAAAATTTACCTTAAGAGCAAGTTTTGTAAAGTTAAATTATGTTTAAAGTCTATTTCTTAATACCAAGAAAAGAGAATGACTAATGTATGATAAAGGGGATGAGTAATGTGTGATAACCAATCTCACATTTTCATCCTTTCACTTCAAAAACCATGAATGTCCCGCCTTCTCAAAAGTGGAAGTGGCCTACCATCGAAAAACAATTATCATCGAAAGCCAACATTTTCTCCAAAAATCTAGCAGCACGTTGTAAACTTTTCCTGACCATTATTATTAATAAATTAAATATACTTCAATTGTTTAGTTTTATTATTGGAAGTAAAAAAACATATAAATAGATAGTCATATATAAGGAATTGTTCACCCAATACTTAGTACCTTTTATATTTTTTCAACTTTAGAGCTTTTCATCAAGAAGCTGGAGTTCATATTTGTTCTAGCAAAAAAGATGTCTTCTAATTAAAATATTTAGTTTAGTGAAAAACAGTTATCTTTAGTCGAATTGTTGTTTTCCCTTGATCACACCATCCTTTTCCCCTTGTAACGAGTAATGCTATTCCTCCTCTCCTTGTACCTATTCTCATTTTTATCTACATTATCAAATTAATTACAATTTTATATATTAGAATATATAGTTTAATAAAAAACAGTGATGTTCAGTCAAATTGTTGTTTTCCCTTGATAACACCATCCTTTTTCCCTTATAACGAGTAATGTTATTCCTCCTCTCCTTGTACCTAGTCTCATTTTTATCTACATTCTCAAATTAATTACAATTTTGCATTTACAATCACTCTTCGTCAACCACGCTTCCAGGATCAACTCTGCTCGTTGCCCAAACATTTTGTCTAGGGTAAACCAATGGTCACTGCCTCGTGGCTCTCAATAGCATAAAACAAGCAATCGATTCTTCTCCAATTCCCCTTCATCATTCTCGACAGCGATTTCCCAATAAGAAGATTATGTAATAATGCTAAACTTGTGTAACATACCCACACAAGATGTGAGATTAAATGAAACTAAATTTAATTTTTTTAAATAGAATTATCTTTTCAAATTTATAGACAGTAAAAGAAAGGAATCGATATCAAATAAAAGAATTTATAAAGAAAAGAAAAGTAGACGTGAACAATAGTTATTTGGGAGGGAGGGAGTAGTGTTGTGCCTACAAGGTTTTCACGTGCTAAATTAATATTTTTTTAAACAATTATTAAATTAAGAAAACTGAATATAAATAAGAATTTATAATTAAAGAATGGTATAAATATAAGCAGATATATATTTATTCAATACAATAAAATATAAACAATTAATGAAGGTATTTGGGTTTTATTAAAATGAAATGTGTTTTTGTTTTAAGGATAATGGGAGAAATGCAGAAATTGGTAGGTGAATGAATGGGGGAGGTTGGAAAGAGAATATCCATATGATCTAACTTTTTGTGTTGTGGAAAGCAATCAAAGGCAAGTTAAGGAAAAACCACAAGAGATAATAAAGTGATAAAAAAAAGGGCAAAGAAGCAAACCTGGGTGTAGATTGTGGTGTGTGACATTCACTGGTTGAGCCTCTTCCAAACAAGGCCCACTTTTTTCTTCTTCTTCACTTCTTCAATGGCCTCCTTATCCCTCTCCTCACCTCCTTCTCTCTCCTCCGTGCACCACACCGCCTCCACGCGCCTTATCCTGCGCAACCCTACCTCTCTTAAACTGCGCACACGTCCTCATTGTTTCGCCGTCCGCGCCATTACCCTCACCCAGGACGACCTCAAGAGACTCGCAGCCGACAAGGCAGTCGAGGCCGTCAAGAGCGGCATGGTCCTTGGCCTCGGCACCGGCTCCACCGCCGCCTTCGTCGTCGCCAAGCTCGGCGCGCTCCTCGCCTCCGGCGAGCTCACCAACATCATCGGCGTCCCCACCTCCAAGCGCACGGAGGAGCAGGCCCGCTCCCTCGGCATCCCCCTCTCTGTCCTCGACAACAATCCCCGCCTCGATCTCGCCATCGACGGCGCCGACGAGGTCGATCCCGACCTCAATCTTGTCAAAGGCCGCGGCGGTGCCCTCCTCCGCGAGAAGATGGTGGAGGCCGCTTCCGATAAGTTCATTGTCGTCGTCGACGACACGAAGCTCGTGGACGGCCTCGGTGGCAGCGGCCTCGCCATGCCGGTGGAGGTGGTTCAGTTCTGCTGGAAGTACAATCTGGATCGCCTCCAGCAACTCTTTAAGGAAGAAGGATGCGACGCCAAATTGAGATTGGATGAATCTGGTAAACCCTACGTTACCGATAACTCCAATTACATTGTGGATTTGTATTTCAAGACTCCAATTAGGGATTCCCTCGCTGCTGGCGCTGAAATCTCCGCTCTCGAAGGCGTCGTCGAGCATGGATTGTTCTTGAACATGGCCACCTCTGTCATCATTGCCGGCAAATCTGGCGTTGAAGTCAAGAACAAGTGAGAGAGATGCTTCGCCAATTCCTAATTTGTTTCTTTTTTCTCTCAATATTGTCCCTGTATTGTTTTGTTTTCTCAGGAATATTAATAATTATTATTATAGCATACATTTCATTGCACTGATCCATGGTTTATACTGCTTATGACATACTTGACCGCAATTATGCAGCAAATTAAGCACTCAACCGTTGATTTGGTTTGAATCTAGCTTACGAGTAATGAAAATTAAGCCGATGAAAAAAAAATGTTGATGGATAAGATAAAAAACCGAGATGATTTCGATCTAAATCAAACAATTAGATATCACGTCATTGTAATATATTTTGAGCAAGAAATTCATTGGGGGTTTACACATTCATTACTCTAAGCAATCAAATGTCAAAAACAAAACCTATTTGATCACTGTGTTCAGTAAAAAAAAAATGTTCGAAATTATAAAATTACTAAAGAATATATGTTTGTGTGGCTGCTGGGATTCGAGCCCAGGTCTCCACGGCCACAACGTGGAATTCTTACCACTAAACTACAGCCACATTTTGTTGAGAGAAATATAATAAGTAAATATCCAAATTATACTGAAGATTAACATTCTTGTAGATACTTTGAAAACAATAGTTTCACACCCCTAAATAAACACTGTTGGCAATCCACTTTAACAATATAATAATAAGTATTCGAATTTTAAATTAAAAAAATAGTTATGATTAAAATATTATTATTTTAAGTTATTAAGTGGGTGTTTTTCTTTACTCTATCAAAATATCACCACCCTAACTACTTACTATTACCCGATCTCTTAGGATTGAAGTGGAGCTATGTAAAAGATGTACCTAATTTTTCTCAGTTTATACCATATTGGGCTTTGTTGGGCCCAGGTTGTCTGAATGGCCTATTCCGCCCACATTGAACCTAAAATTGGGGTTGTTTCTTCCTTCATCCATCAAAATTCTTCCTACACCCCATTAATTAAATGAAATGACCAAATGGTTTATTTAATTCGTTCTTAACACATCTTGAAAAATTTATTCTCAAAACCACATTCTAAAACGTATTAAATATGTTACGGAAATTTTATTCCAGAAATCTTCTTTTAGAAAATATTTTTCAAAAATACATTTGTTGAATTATGAAAAATATGTTTCAAAAAGCTTTCAGAACAAATAATCCATAAATCATTTTAAAAAATAGTTAAATTAATTTTTTGAAAATTGATGGGTCAGAAAGAATTTTGATAAGGTGCAATAAGAAACACCCATAATATATTATTGTCCAGAGAGACCAAAGTCTGTATATTTAAAACAATCTATTGTTGAGGATAAAAATAGAAAAAATATAGTTATAATTTTATTAATTTTAACTATAAATTATTATTTTTTGCTTATCTTATATATCAACAACTTTTCCTTTATCCAAGAACGTAATCCTTAAAACATTAGAAAATAAATATCAATAACTGTATGTCCTTATCTCTTAAATAACATTCACATTCTCTATTTCAATAAACACATACTTTTTTTATGTTTTTAACAAAATAACACTCTCACTACTTATATTATTTATATTTAAATTTACAGGTGTATTAAAATATGCAAAAATATTAATGTAGATAAATTTTTCATGTATTTTACAACTATTTATTATTTTTATATTCTTGTTATAAAATAACTGATTATATTTTTATATGACAATTCATAATTGGGTGAAAGGTATACTTTTTTTTATATTTTTGATATATTATAATTAAATCCTTAAATTTCTATATTTTAAATTTTAAATTTTAATCTTTATAGTTTTTATTTTGTTTAATTTTTTGTGAACGTGCTAGTTATTAAATGAAAAAAGAATACAAAAAGACAAAAAAAAGTTCTTTTTATTAAAAAAAAAAAGAAAGTAAGTGGCTATTTAAAAATTATAAAAACGTAAATATCATTCAGCAAGACCTTTAAAATAAGTAAATTCATTTTCCCTGCAAGAGAACTTGAAGACATTGTTAAGAATATGGCTATTAAGTTCGAATTTAATAATTAGAAAAAGTTTGATGTAATTATAAGAAGGAAATTCACAGATTCAAACAATAGCAGAATGAAAAGTAAGCACAAGACTCCATTTTCAAAATTTTAGTTTTCTAATAAAAGTATAAATGGATGGATGACACGTAAATATTTATTTAAAATTCTGCAACACACATTTATGGAAAAATAATTATTATTGAAAAGGACATTCACATGTTGAATGTCGAACCTGATGGCAAATATAAAATAAAAAACATGATTTGTTATTATTGATATGGTTTTCAGAGGAAGAAACATGATACAGAGAAAAGATATAAAAAAAAACACAATAGTCCCACATTAAGAGATGAAGGATAAATTTTAAACATATATTTCTCTCTTAATTCTTTGATTCATCTTTTTAAAAAAATAAAAATATGATTATGGAGTAGCTAACGCTGCATATTCTTGACCACATGAAACCCCAAGCCAAAAGAATACAACAGCATAGAGACAAATTCCAAGTCAACACATATAATCAAGTAAATTATGTTAATTTTGTTTATCTTCAGACGCTGACTTCTGATGTTGAGATGTAATAATAGGATTGTAACAATTTGGTAACATGATCACTCCTTTAATAAACTGGGTATTGGGATAGCAGGTTTTTTTGTCATAAATAGATTTTGAATTTCAATGATTATATAAGAAAACTCAGACTGAATGACCCAAGAGATTTCAGCAAGCAATCTCATATCAGGAATTAGAGAAGTTTTAACATTCTCACAACAATTCCATTGATAGATATATGGTATTCCAAATTGTTCAGCAATATCTCCTTGAATAGACAATGATAGAATAAATAATCAGTATCATATTAATTAATTTTCTTAAAGATATATATTTGTAGCCCTGGCACTTGCGTGCAAGTCATTCACGGCCCTTGAATCCCGGATTAAGCCTCAAAGAAGCTTTAAAATGTTATAAAACCGTGACGTTTCTACCTTCTTATTTCTATAGAGAGACACTGTTATTGAATATTTGAATGAACTCCTCTAACCAGCTAGTAGAACCTGACATAAAAAAGAGAGAAAACCCTTTGATTTTTACAGCATGGTTAATATTACTGAAGTCACAAAAAATTACAGCTCTTGACGATCAAGCTGAGGCAATGTTGAAGTGGAATGCTCCAGGAGGGTGGCAAGTGCCAAGTGGCTTTAACAGAGAAAGCTATGCAGGCCAAAGGCAGCAATGAATAGTTAAATATCAGCACAAACACCCAGAAAGAGTTACGGTGAGCAATTAGTACAGTTGAAGAATGCAGTGTATATAATGCATGTATAACAAGATTAAAACCAACACATGAACAAGAAGACAAGAACCCTTATGTGTAAGTACTAATTATGTGGTGTTTCAGGCAACAGGAAGCTCTGTGGCTTGCTCAATTGGCAGGTCCCATTAACTGGTCTTTTGGGAGGTGAGGAACAGAAAAAAGAAATGGGAAAAGCCAGCAAATGGATCAGAAACTTCCTTCTGGGGAAAAAAGATGAGAAAATCAAGAAGATCGATGCATTCTGCTCCGAGGATCTTAAGTGTTCGGGAAGTCTGATTGTGAGTCCCAAAGTGAAGCGCAGATGGAGCTTTGGAAAACTAACAGGTGGAAGAATAACGAGCAAGATAGCAGCAGGGCATAAATTATCCAGGTCTTTTGACTCAGGCGAGTCAGCGAAACTGCAAATACAAGCCTTGTCGGAAAGAAAGACTTCAAGGCGTCGTCTTCCAACACCATTGCCAAGGACTTGTAAAGATAAAAACAAAGCTGCTACAAAGATTCAGGCTGGCTTTCGGTCATATTTGGTATGAATTTCTTGTAAAATATTTTATGGGCACATCTAGCTAGACTTCTCCTTTGGTAATTAGAATGCTGTATCCTTAATTTAGTAGTTTTTCATACATCTTCATGTAAATTTTCAGGCAAAGAGAGCATTGCATGCTTTAAGGGGATTAGTCAAGTTACAAGCACTAGTGAGGGGTCACCTTGTGAGGAAACAAACAACTGCTACCCTGCGTGGCATGCATGCGCTGATGGCCATACAAGTTAGAGCGCGAATTCACAGAATTCAAATGGCAGAGGAAGTAAACCTGCTTGGAAAACAGCCTCCACAACATAGAGAAGTTCCACAGTTCAGAGATCTCATAACAGAAGAAAATAAAGTGAGATTCAGACTCTGCAAAATACCTCAATTTTATCATCTGAAGATTGACATCATATGATTATTCAAGTAATAAAACCATTGTATTCGATTTAAAAGTAGATCCTTTTGAAAACTCATCCTAAAGATGTTTTTGGCTAATTTCAGTTACATGTTCTGTTATACTGAATTCTAGATAATACCAATAATATGGCTACTATTTGTAGGATTCAAAGGATATGAGTGTGGAAGAAATGTTGGAGGTTTTGAGAAGCAGAAGTGGCCCTCTAGATGGTTATGTCAAGGCCAGAGAACGTGATTCCATGACATTCTATTCCAAGCATGTTCCGGTTGTTTCCAAACGAAAAATTCAATACAAGAATACTCAAATCGTAGAACCAAACAGCCCAGAAAACTTCCTGGTCATGTCTGAATTCAACACAATGGCAATGGCCACCTCATCAACTTCTCAGCGTCACTCAGTGCCTCACCGCCAATCACTGTCACCAAATTACATGAACAAGACAGAATCTTCAAGGGCTAAAGTAAGGTCGCAGAGTGAACCAAAACAACGACCCAAACGGGGAATGAGACACAAAGGCAAGTCTGTGGAATCCCCGTTGAATGGTCCAAGACAAAATCTTTTCTCAAACTCATTACGTTTCGATCGTGGAAGCCTGGACCATTGGGCTATAAATCTTCATGAGTCAATGAAGGACAGCAAGCGCGATTCCTTTGGCAGCAGCTCCATCACTACTGATTCCTATTATTGAATTCTCCTGCTTTGTTACAATACCATAAAATGCTTTTTAGTTTGGGCAACGCAATTTCATCACCCATCTACCTGTACTTCGCAGCAAAAGCGAGGTGTGTGGTAGGATGCCAGTTCAATAACAAAATCATTTATGAAAGGGAGAACGTAGAAATAACAAGTGTTTTTCAACCCTAATAATACGAACAATTATTTTATGGATTATCAAAGTAAGACAACTGTGAAGAGGATAAAAATTTATAAAAATGTTAGAAATTTATCATTTTAGGTAATTACTCAGATCATAATGTTACCAATTCATGAAAAGATCTATGGCCTTTTTCATTCATCAGATTGAGAGTTACATCATTGTTCAGTAAGTGAAAAAAGAAGTGGGTAAGAGAAAAACGTTGTTACCTATAAAAAAATTTGCTGTCTAAACGTGTGAAAAGAAACACCGAACTCTACAAACATGACTATGAGATATTACAGCAGTTTAAGTGGGTTGTTCTCGGCTGAAAGTGTTCTCTTTGAAACTCTTGCTCAGCCAAATAGCAGTTTCCCTTGGGGAAGCTTTCCCTGGCCCAAACGGTTTTAATAAAACTCCAAGTTCTCCGTATCTTTCCTGCTGCAGTAATCTTGCACTAAATTCAAGCAAACCTTCTAATGCCTCTGCCCTTTGTTGGAATGACGAAGTATCAAACTGCCGGCAGTGCAAGTCTGAAGAGTTGTCGCTTGATGCTCCAGCTGTTGCATTTTGATTAGATGAGCCACTTTTATCCTCATTGTTTTTCTTGAGCATGCTGCGCTTGATTCCCTGCCAAGCATCTGTACATCCTGGCCTAACATAGGATGTGTCACATACCTTGATTGTGCATTTGTCTATCAAAGTTGAATCATTGCCACAAGGAGGGGAACCTGAGGAACCCTGGGCCGGGTTTGGTGAAGATCTATTTATGGGAAACAATTGGTCTTCATATGATGCTAATGGGAATTCTGCTATCCTATCAATCCGGGGAGAGTTAACTGAAATATTGGGTGAATTTACATGGCAAAGTAAACCAGTACTGGACCTGCGAGGAGGAAGCTGAATGCCACAACTTTGTGGGAATGGCAATGACGCTCTGCGAGTTGTATGGACAGGTTGTTTCATATTGTGTGAAACAGGAAGCTGCAACCATGGATTTCAGAAAGTCAGGAAAAACAATTCTAAATTGAATAATACCACACATGCAAGAGTAGTTTCATGTAAAACAACCCACTCAACAACAGAGATCGCATGCTTAAGTTTGTTCATTATATACCATGTAGCAAACATTAAAAATTGATTGTTTCTAGCTTGCCATACCGTCTTATGATTCTTTGAGGATACCATTGATTTCTTGGGGCTGGCAGAAGCTTTTGATGCAGTTAACCTAGGAGTCCTGGCATTACTAGAAGTTCTTGAAACAGCTCTCGGAACAGCTGACTTATGGAGTGACTTCAAATCCTGGTTGTCTCCAATAGAAAGTTCAGCAAATCTTTGATTTAAATTATCAGGAGTACAGTCTATCTCTAGCGTAGAGCATAGAGAATCTAGCTCCGCTCCTGATACACTGGGATTTAAAGTCCTATCATTGCTAAAAGAATGCCACTTATACCCAGAGACAGAAACACGATCATCTTCTGACTTCAAAAATCTAGTTTTCTTCGTGTAGTTGGAATCTGGCCAAAGACCTGGCAAAGTACTTCGCCTTGGGTTATTGATTTTGAGATGGACCTTAAGAACATAAGGTTGAAGATGTTGATTCCCGAGTAGCTCTGCAGCCTGCATCCAAAAGTACATGAAGGAAAATAAGCAAGAAATCATGGTTACTGAACACCACTTCACACAACCAATGTCACTTCATAATCAGTCTCCAGATCACCCTTCATTAGTCTAACTAGTTAAAGCATAGTTCAGCATATATGTTTACAATTATATAATAAGCAAACTAATACAATATGGAAAAACTAGTTTTTTTAATAATATGAAAAACCAAGTTAGTAAACCAAATTTAAATAAAAATCAGTAATAACCATATCTGTGCTGAGCTCATTTCAGACTAAAGAATAACATCAATACGGGAACCCTTTATTTTGATAAAAGCCTAATTTTAATTAAAATATTTTAAGATACAAAAATATAAATGTTCTTTACTTGTTATATCAATATGACTAGTTCATTTGACCTATCAGGTTGAATGCAATGAACCGCCTGACAAGTATTTTCACAATTTACTCACTAAATCTATCCAAACAAATTAAATCTGACTCTGATAATGTACAATTACGAAGTTTAGATTTCAGCAGACATATTTAAAATTTTACAAACGTTTAAGCACCTCTTTACTTATCAAGATACCTATCTGCACATGTAAGTGATAAGTTTATTATTGATTTAACGATAAACTAAAATTATTCTTTTGCACAATGGAAGATATGTTAACATGAAGGGATAATAGGTAAATTGTAGTAATATATAAAAGGAAATTCTCATTAAAGTTTGAAGGTAGAATCCATCATCAACCAAACCCATCTCCAAAATGATGCACAGTACTAGAGCTGCACCATTAAATTTTATAGAATTATTCCATATCAGAGGAGAAGTTTTATGCATACACTAGGTCTAAGCTCTGGATTTTTCCGCAGCATGCTTTTCACAAGACCACGACTGCCAAAAGTGAAATAAAAAAATTGTTAGAACAATCTTACAGTTCATAATATAACTAATTTATTGCAATAAAGCTGTTAGTTACGACAATTTTAGGCATTTGGTCAATAAAAATTCCACATTTAACAGCATTAAGACGTGGCAGAGCAATTAACAACTAAAGGTATAACACATAGCAACTAAATGACAAAAGAACTAGGACTTACAATGCACCAGAATATTTTGTTGGCAATGGAGCCACTACCAACTTATTAATTTTGTTAATCAGGGCCTGTATATCCTGTTCGAAACAATTGAAAGAGAATTATATATACTTTTACAAAAGAGCAATGTTTACCACAAAATATATAAAAGCAGTAAATGCAAGTAGTTTTCAAGCTTTTTGAGAGATATATATGCAATTATGGCTGCAGCTGATATCAATTAAGAAAGTCATGAGAAAAAAGAAAGACACAAGTTCAAATTAGATGAATTATTCGGATTTGAATGTATAGTCAATCCATAGAACACAAGAACCTGTTGAAACTAGGAAACATAACAGGATTTGGCTGCTTTAAAGAGGAGAGTATATTTTAGAGAATAAAATGCAGAGGAATAACAATTGATTGAAAAATTAATAGAGTACATTTTAACAACTTAATAGTTATAATGTCCACGCATACATGGGCATGCATAACAAGACTACACAGTTTATTTAAGTAATCGGTTATAACTCCACAATTTTTTCTATATTCTAGGGTGCACGCCTCACTTTAGAGGAACCAAATTCAATTCATTAATAATCAAATTGATATGCAGACATCAGTATCTTATTATAAAAAACAGAAAATTGGTAATATGAAAGCAAAAAATGAAAGTATTAAATATGTTTGAAGACAGTATACAAAACGAAAAAAAAACTTGTGATTATAAAAGTAAACTTACAAATGCTTTGAATGCAGGCTTAAGCGAGGTCATTTCATATATACAACATCCTGAATAACCAAATTCAGAGATCATGAATACACAATCAACTAGATAATAAAAAACTTATCAGATAAAAATAATCATAATAAATGAGTACTTACCAAGGGACCAAATATCTGATTTAGAGCCATAAGGTATATCAGCAAGGAGTTCAGGGCACATGTAGCTAGGAGTTCCCACAACCTAAATTGCCAGACATTACTTATGATGACCACACAAAAGTTACTATCAGGAAGGCTAAATCATTCTTAGATTAAATATTTCTTACAGAGGAAGTTAGATCATCGGAAGTCAACATTTTAGCAAGTCCAAAATCACCTGATTCATCATTGACCACTTGTAAGCAAACTTTAAACCATCTATGCAATTATGCTTTATTTAAAGGAACAACAGAATAACTTACCAAGGCGCATGTCATGATCTTTTGTCAAGAATATATTTGAACACTGATAGAAATACATAATTCTCATTAATATATTGCTTAAAGGAACTTAGATGGAAATTGGAATGTTGTCACTAAGCAAAGAAGATTCTTTAGCTAACCTTGACATCACGATGAAGAATATGGTTCACATGCAAGTAATCAAGCGCCATAAGAAGCTGCACAAGCCACTTACATAGTTTCTGCAAATAGAAAACCATTTTAGATTTTAATCCAAATATGAATATTATATTGTTTATTCAAAGATGAATATTCATGTCTAAAGGAAAAGAGACATAAAAATTTCTGCAAGGAAAAAACAATCAGACATAACCTCTTCGGGAAACATGACACCACTAGCTTTCTTTATAGCTTCCGCCCTATGTTTCATCAATTGTATATTTAAAATGATATTAACAACGCAATGTATTAAATACCCAAGGGAAAGAAGACATAATCATAAATTGTAAGCTAGTAATGAGAACAGAAACTTACATGTCTCCACCCTCACAATAACCTATAATAATGCATACATAGCAACCCTGAGAAGGAAGTTAGGTTACTAAGTCATCCATGAAGAATCAACAATAAAGATAAGCAGTAATAATAAAAGGAAATAGCTGAAGTGATTATCCAAACAAGAGAATAAGCTTGACTTTAACTAATAACATAGCTATATAACCTAGTATTTTTAGCCAACATTACTATATTTCATTGAAGATGCAAACTAACCCCTCAATGGTGACACCAATAAATTATTACGGCAAATGAAACAAAATATTAGTGTTAGCATAAGACCAAGTCCACCAGATAAAACTACAAATATCTTTTAATGCAAATGTAGAGAGACTTAACAGCGATCGTCCAATAGAAGCTTAATAGGTAAATCATCTAATAGAAGCCATTCTTGTATAAACTTCTTGAAATAAAACGAGGAGGTGAAGACAAGGACAGTTCAAGAACCACATACCTTTTCTACCCATGAATCTTTATACTCTACGATAAATGGGTTTCTTAATTTGGAGAGGAGCTCCATCTAAACAGATCAAGTGAAGAAAAAAATTAATAATATACTGAATCCTGCTTACAATAATATGCTGACTCATATTCACATCAAATGTTTGAAGACAAGTGGTTGTTAAAGTTTACAGAAAATTCATAGCACATGATGTTTAAGCTTATTCATTTTTTTTTAACTGCAATTTAAGAACAAACCTCCAGGTGAGCAGACCTACGAGAGCGCTCAGTTTGGCGAGCAAGGCGAATCTTCTTCAGCACATATCTACATAATTGAAAAGACAAACATGAAATGCACAAACAAATAGATATAGACTCTGAAAGGGAAAAATGAAGGTAAAAAAAGTTCAATTCTCACTTTTTCTTCTCATGCTTATGCTTCACAAGAAGAGCAGAACCAAAAGCGCCTTTTCCAATTTGCTCAAGCACTTCATACTGCTCCATGTCATCAGTTAGCAACAGATTTCCCTCTCCTAGATACAAGCAAGTCCGATTCTTTAAGAAAAATTACAAAGGAAAAAGGGCTAATACTAATACTAAACCCATAAATCAAATTTCAAGGTCAATTACTTAAATCTAGCGATACATCAGAAGGAATGTAACTAAAATGTCAGCGGAAGTTGCTTAAAAAGCACATATGGTTGCAGGTAAAACTTTCTCCCTTTCTCCCTTTCTCATTGTACATACAACGAGGGTACAGCATTGTAATAACGTGCACAATACCAACAAGTAAGTACCAATTACTTCAACTTATGTATGAAGGTTAACCAGTTATAGTAATTCTTAGCGAGAACCCTATAGAAATAGAAATTGCAGAAGGACTGAGAGAACGCTGAACCTCTTCTCACTCTTAATTTTTTTCTTTTTGTAAACAAAACTACATTCACGAACTCCGTAGTGCAAGAAAAAGCGGTTACAGAGCAATAATTTCTGGAAGCGAAGTCCAGAGGAAGGAAATAACAAATGGAAGTAAACGCCGAAAGCGCAAACGCGGAAAATGGAGAGAAATCCAAGAAATTACGGAAAAAAAAACTGAGAAGACGAAATGAAACATTTGAGGTAAAAATAAAAGCAAAGAAAGAGAAGAAAAGACAAAGTGTACCTGAGACGGTATGAGGAGAAGTTGAGGGAGGGGATGGAAGGGATTCAAGAGAAAGAGGGAAGAGACGAATCGGAGAATGCGAAGTTGAACATTGGCAAAGGAAGTGCAAAACGACACCGTTGTTGGAGCTGCAGCAGAGGAAGCTGCAGAAGCTCTTTCGCCATCGTGGTTGGTTTGGAAGAAAGAAAATGACGTTTTACATTGCAAATTATGAAAGCGGGTTAATTTGAAGAGAGGCTTAAGGTCATGATGATGATATGAGAGGAAGCGAAAATGATAGAAGGGTCAACATTGGAGTCATTAATTAATAATCAATAGTTCATCATTAATGCAATTCAGATCTCTCCCACACTAGTAATTAAAGATCATTCGTGAAAGCAACATACAAACTAAAATCTCAGTCAACACCTTTTACTACTTAATCAATTTTCAAAAATTATTTAAGCTCTAATATTGTAATAAATCCCTATAAAAAAGTTAATAAAAAAAGTTTAAATATATTTTTCACACACTTAGTTTTCAATTCTTAATTCTAATTTTAAACCTTCAAAAATACTTGTAAGAAAAAATCTATTCTAACAAATCAAACGGATTTCTAGTATAAATTGCTGTATTATAATTACAAGTAATCAATAAATCTAAATTTAGACTACAAAAATAAAATATATTTAAGTTATATTAAAAAATAAGACTATATATTTATGGATTGTGTGATGGTAAGACACGACAGGTTCAACAATTTTTCTTTAAGATAAATTCGAAATAGTTTTCATATCATATTAAAAATGTGAATTTTTAAATTTAACTCAATCTCATAAAATTAACTTATAAAATAATTTTTATATTCATTTATATTTTAATAAAATATTTTAATCTAAAATTTAAGTTTGATTTTTGTGCGGTATCGAATGGGCCAGTCTTGAACGAGAGTGACAGAAAGATGTTACAAATGTTACAAAGTAGACTTTAAGCCTAACTCAACCCCATAAAACCGGCTCATAGGGTTGAGGTTTGCACCCATTTATATATTATGAAATGTCCTTATCTCTAGTCGATGTGGGATCTCCAACAACAAATATTCTCTAAATATTATAATATACTTATATATCAATATACCTCCCTATTAATCCAGGATCACGATGCATATCAATCAATAACTGATATACTGTTCATCATGGCAAAGGTCCATAACTAATACTATAAATAAAACATTTTGCATAAGTGTAATGTACGATTTACATTCTGTTATAATACACCTAAAATCTGAGTATTAACTTGATTGTCGTAAAGCAATCGCAGATACCCTCCGATCGAGCACCAACAATTAAAGGAGGAAACTTGAAAAGAAGAATGAGGAGACAACCGACACATCAACAATTGTACAACCAATTTCAAATACTATATACAACCAATTTCAAATACTATATAAATACTACAGGGGACCTGGTACAATTTCCAACAACTTATACAAATAAAGATTCAAATTATTTTATTAAGTGGGGCAGTAGAGCCTTAGGTTGTAGTGAAAATATTATATATGGAGGAATATTGTAGGCTATGTAGTTTAGTTTAAAAAATAAAAAGGTTATGGTTTTAGGGTCTAGAATAGAAGAATATAGTAATGATGTAATTTGATTGAGCCTTAGATGGTGGAAAGTGTGGAAAGAGAAACTCTTCTACCAACTCATTACTTATTTCTTAACAACCTCTTCTCGTTCTCAATTACCCACCTTATCATCCGCCGCATAAATTCAGGTCAATTTATTCTCACAACACTGTTATTAAAAAGTTCAAATTCAAATTCAAAGAACGTTAACCTTGAGAACATAAATTATATGTAAAAAGGACTAATTAGAGATCCTTGTTAAAACTTAATTTTGTATGAAGTAAAATGAGCTTCTAAATAAGATGCATGATATCCTTTTCGAAACGCTTTCATCTAACTTTTCGAAATCAAACAATACATATAAAGTGAAACAGTAGTGTCAACAATTTTTGTCCAACTTTCAAAGATGTCCAAAATCTAAACAGAAGAAGTCATTTTCACATGAGTGGTTCCATCCAAACCCACCCTAATTGGCTTCCCAATGCAATTGATAAATTGAGATAACAAATCCTACAACATTTATAACTACAAAACCAATTACAGACCAAAATATTTGAGAATACTGTAAGGAAACAATAATGTTTGTAACAAACACACCTACCTATCAACCTCTCTTCAAATCAAGATTGAGGAAAAATATTTGGACATAAGATAAAATATAATATATTATTAAAAATTACATTGAATTCAAGATAAGACTCCCAACTTCACTTTTGGATCTCCAATACACCTCTTCACGTCGAAAGTAACTGGCCTAATAAAGTAACAAATATTTTTTAGGATAAGTTCAAAAATGGCTATGATATCATATTAAGAAGTGAATATTAAGCATAATTCAATTCCATAAAACTGACTTATAATGTAAGGTTTGCACCCACTTATATACTACGAAATACTCTAATCTTTAGATATTCAACGATGCTCATATCTATTAAGATGACCTCATGAATTAATTTATTTTATATATTTTCTTGAATTACCATTATTTTATACTTGTTTAACTACATTTTTTCTAGTTAATTTTCTCAACATAAAATAAATAAATAGCTCACAAAAATATTAAAGGGACATAAGTTTAATCAGATGATAAAAAATAAAATAAAGTAAAAAGAAAATATGAAATAGGTGATGCATCCGTGTCAAAGTTTAATAAAAATAACTAATATATTAATCATTTCCTTTTCTATAAAATAAATAACTTCATATTTTTTATTAAGTTTACATATATTTTGCAGCAAATCAAAGATAATGGACATATTACCTACTTCAATAAATGTAAATCAAATAATCATGATTTGTAATGCTTATCTCATTCAGGTTTTTCTTCAAGTCAACATCTCTATGGTGGAAGAATGCAACACACATTTTGCTTTCCTTCAATTAATTGCATATGTATTTTAAAAGATTTGGGGTACAATAGAAAAATATGAATGTTTTATATAGAAAAAAATGGCCTCTACCAAGATTCTTCTAGGTGCTATAATTTCTGTACTTTTCCATTACAAAGACAGATAATAATAGCCTTTACAAAAACAAAAATAATAGTAACAACCCAATATAAATATAATTTAATTTTAGTTACACATCATAATTTGTAGTTGTATGAAAATATTTATATTATCAACTATCAATCTAACTTTTTTTTCTCTGCAAAAACAAAGGATAATTAGGTGTATTAGAATTAGAAAAAGCAGCATCACTAAATCAATCAATTCATTTAAAATATTTTCTCCATTAAAATTCAAAACTTACAATAATTTATATTTAAAAGTTACCTCAAAAAATATATTTAAAATAATTTGACTTCACTCCTAAACGATTTGATATTATTAATATATATATATATATATATATATATAAAATAGTACATATGAAATATAAAAATAATTAAAAAAAGTTAAAAGGATATTTAAAAGGAAAATACTATTAGAAAGTGAAACTTTAAATTTAATTTAATTTCACAAAATTTAAAACTAATTTATAGAATGAGATTTACACTTATTTATATACAATAAAATCTTATCATCGAGATGTTATCATCTCTATACATAAACAAACACATTTTGTATTGTGTTAAGGTTGAACCGAAACACTGTTCTGTGCGAATGGACATATGCCAAACAATTAATTAAAGGAAAAAAAATGACTTGGAAGATTGTGAAAGAAAATAAAACAAAATCTAAAGACGGTGGGATTGGTGGAAAAACGATCTGCGTGACCAAGCACCCAATCTAAACGTGTTTTCCATAATCGGATATCATATTATAAAATATAAAAAAAATATTATCAAATATCATAATTTTTATTATTATTATTATAGCTTTTAAAATGAACACCCATAACCATTCATTGTCCATTCCTACACCGCAACAGAAAGCGACACTGCACCCTGGAACACAAAAAATTTGATTCTACATTATATAAAAATATTTTCTCATTTTTTTTCCTTGTCTAGTTTTGGTTAAAAATAGTTGTATTGAAGGATTTATTATTGATTTGAATCCACAAGTTGGGCCTGCAAGGATAGATATTATTATGGGCCGAATATTTGAAATAAGGCCCAAGTGTTATTTGGGCGAGGTGGCCTGATATTCTGATTTGAGAAAAAAAGAGAATGAAATGGGTTAATCATGTTGACTGTTGTTGTTAAAGTCAAATAATGGAGTGGTGAATAATGGTGTTGGCAATAAGGGACCACATAACGCACGTGTAAGCGTTTACTGAAAGTGAAAATTTGTATAATAGAAAAGAGAAGAGATGCAGAGGAGCACATGGGCATGCATGATGTATGTGGCAGTGTGTGACAGTGAAAAATGAATGAGTGTGTTTGTGTCAATGTGTTATGCAGAGAACTGTGGGGCCAAAACCACTCTCATATCAAATATATCATTCTTTTTAAACCTTTTTATCACTCTCCAATCACCACTGGGAAGAAGATAATTAATCACTGCAAGAATTTCATTCTGTTTCCATTTCAATTTTTTTTAAGTTTTCATGAATTTTAGTCCTCCATAATTTTAGGTTTAAAATAGTTTAATCTTATAATTTTCTAAAAATATGTATTTTAGTTCCTTTATTAAATTTTCACCAATTAATATGAGTATTACTAAGTCTTCACGTCAGAGTCTAATAATCACCTTAAATCTTAAATATTTTTTTTCCTTTCTTTCTCTAAACTCTAATCATCATGCTGCAAAAATGTGCATCATGAACTACTTATTTTTACTAAATAAATATTGATTCAAAATTATTCGAATCAATGAGACGTGAGTAATAACCAGAGAGAAAATTAACATAGCTATTAGAGATACACAAGTTAGATTTTGTTTGAGAGATTAGTTAGTCCTTCTATCCTATTATATAAGCTAAATATAATTTAATTTCATCAACACTTTGTTATGTACTCATTATACTTATTTTTTTCATTATCTGTCATTTCTTTGTTTACTAAAAAATTATATGTTTTTTTATTTCACTAGGTGCTCACTTGTTTAAATATTAAGTATTTAAATTTTTATTTTATTTTATTAAGTATTCATTTTATTTAATTTTAATTTTAATATTTAATCTTTACATTCTGTCAAGGTGGAGGAATAACTGGTGTCTAAGTGAGTACAAACTCTTAAACAAGTTGGTAAATCTTTAATCTTTATCACAATACTTTTAATTTAACTTGAATGTAAATCTTTCATATTAATTATCAGTTTCTATAGATGTTCACATTTATTGTTTCGTTATATATATGTGATTTATTTATATTACATATTAGTTGGTATATTTAAGAATGAATTTAAGAATGATAAATGAAGTGTGAAAATGATGAAAAAGTTACAACTTAACAGGTGACAAATACAAACAAGGTGTTGCTGAAGAGGGTCTTTCTTGTACAGTGATTATCCTCCATCTATCATTGATTGGTTGGTGATGCATTTGGGTGGTGACAAATCAACAATATACACCAACTGTCACAAATACTCAAATAGGTTGTTGGAGACAAATTATTTTTCTTAGAAACCAAAGGACAAGGGTTAGCAAAACAAGAATGATGGCTACTCATGTTCCTTACAATTTGTTTTTAATATTTTAAAACACAAAAAATTACCAATTAATATTCAATTAAAAATATTCAATTAAGTTGAAATTATTTCTTTTAACTTAAGAACGATTAAAAACTAATAAATAAGCTCTAATCAATTTATATTGTTATATTAAAATAAAATTAACTTAAAAAATTATAATAAATCAAAACTAAATCCTAAATTTTAAACCTTAAATACTATATAAATATTTTCTCCATCCGCGCCGAAGATATAAAAAATGACATATTTACAAGTGTTTTAATCAATAAAATAGAGAAGAATACACATTCCATAAGAAAAACACATGAACCATTATACAGTGTTGATATTCTTAGCATTTGATTGCTCTGTGATAAATTGACAAAATCATTGAATTTCATTTCATATTTTATGTATATTTATTTGAAAAAAATATTTGCAAGTAATTTTTTTTATATAATTTTGGTTTACTATGATAGAATAAAAAGAAAATAAATAAAAAATCAGTAATATATATATATATATATATATTTTTTGCTAAATGAGAAGTACTTTTAAGAATTGTATATTATGACTTTATTTTAAGAATTGTATATAGTTGAAAGGACAATAAATAATACAAAATTTAAAGAGATTTTTTTAATCAGCAAATTTTAAGAAAATTTCAAGAGAGTATATATATTAAAGTGATATCATCAAAATCAATAGTCTAAATCATTTGATTAAAATAAATAAATCACTGCCACTTGTACTAACACAAACTGCTAGTCCATTTTTAATTGAAACTCACTTAATTTCTCTCTTATTGAATATTGTTAATAAAGTTTTTTATTCGTTCACATGATATAATTTTATTTTTTTTAAATTTGACAATTTTACTTTTAACAACACGATGATGACTTTATAACAAAAGAATGTAAGAGAGAAATATACAGTGTGCTCCTCTAAAGTAGGGAAAATTTCTACGGTAAGATAATTTATTTTATTCTTAAAACTATAATATTTGACTTCTTTATATAATTCACTCCACAAATTCTTTGGATATTTTTCTTTTTAAAATAGACTAAATTTTAACATTATAATTTATCCTAGTTAGAATTTCGTTTTAAATTTTGAACATTGTAGTATCAACTAAGACTATATATGCTTCATAAGTTAATACTTTTTTTTTATAATTATCTCAAAATTAAAAGCCCTATATTTGAAAGAAAAAATTCAACACTATTTAAGAGCACCAACTCAAATATCCAAATTCACCTATGAGATATTCTCCGATTATTTAAAAAAAAAAAAATCTTCTATGTTAAGACAAAAATGTTAGATTTTAATATTTTACTGTGCATATCCCAATGGATAAATTAATAAGAAAATAGTCAGTGATAATTTTTTGCACTTCATATAACTTTTCTATTTATTTTTAATAAGATAATATCATTATTGTTAACAGAAATTATCATGTTTTTATTTTAAGATGAGGATTTTTTTTTATTAGAACAAAGCAAGATATATTTTCGTGTTTGTGTAATTATTATATAAATGAACTTCCCTATCCTTAGGCATGCTATTGATTCATCATCATGCAAGCTAGCAATAATTTATAACTTTTTTCCCTATATACTGGGATGAAAACACTGATAATAATTCCTTTGGCTTTTTTACATTCCATCCCATTAGATTTTAAAAGGACCAAGAGTTCTATAATTTCAACATCAATTTTTGGAAAACAGAATTATACATTTTTTTTTATCTTATTTAATTTTATAATATGTATTTAAAATACAAAAAAAAATGATTTTTTTTTTAGAAGAATACTATTCCTGGGAATGTCTCATAGAAGGCTCTTTTCCCGGGTGAGTGTGTTTCCAATGAATGGGCATTAAATAGATGCATGAAACATCAATCTCATGAAAAAGAAAATGTAGATTGAAAGTGGCATTATGAAAAGTCTTCCACACAAGATAAGCATTGTTCTACTTCCTCAAGCTGTCGGTGCTCACCAAAAATCAAAATATACATATTCAATTAATTTTTGCTGCTATATATAAAAGTGCTCCCACCACCAAAAGAGAAAGAAAAGAATGCTACATTCATAAACTTGTACCAGGTTTTCTGAAATGATGCAATTTTCAAATTATACTGAGGAAATTACGATGGTAAAGCAGTGACTTTTAATATGTAGTTGTTAAAATTAACATAATTTTTTGAATAATGGAACTTATTAGGCCATATGGGCAAATTAATGAATCCAAAGAAGGTATTATTGAGTTCTGTGACCTGCATGATCAATTAACATGCATACTGATTGATCCAAACCACCTTACCCCACATGAGAAGACTCATCAGCTTCCACTTCTTCATCATCATCCGGTGGCATTTGGCCGGAATTCGTGGTTGGACTCATGTAGTTCCCTTCCTTTTCAGACTGTGACACAATTTTTCCCTGACCATACAGGCAACTCAGTTGATGGAAATAGGGACAGGTCCTAGAGTTGAGGGACCTTTTCTTGTTAACATCTTTGGTTTTTCTGAAGTACTTGTTTATGTTCTCCCACTTCTCTTTGCATCTCTTTGCACTTCTCTTATATCCCAGCTCTGACATCCCTTGAGAGATTCTCTCCCACAGAGGACCCTTATTGCTTCCTTCTTTCTCTTCATTGTTGTTGTTACTTACACTCGTGCACCTCAGGTTTATCAGTGCCAACACTTCATCCCTTGGCCATCTTCTCCCAACATCCTCTTTCGAATTCTCACTGCTGGCTCTAATGGAAACTGAATTTGACTCTAATGGAATCATATTATTATGGCTATTCAGGGAAGAACTAGGGTTGTGGGGAGTTGGGGAAGAGTTGGAGGAGGAAGGAACTTGTAATAATGTGTCACTTGAACTAGGGTTTTCTGCTTGCAACTTAGTTTGATCATGATTCAGAAGCATTTTAGGAGAAGGTGTTGGATCAAGATTGTTGTTGTCTTCATTGGAAGGAGTATTAGGGTTTTGAGTGTGCAATGAACGATTTGGAAGATTTGAACCGTCTGTGCTGTAGTGCTTGCCATTCTGGGTTGGAGGGGATGTTGTTGTTGCACATTTCTTTAAGAATTCAATTATGGTGGCGTGTCTATCCCCTGCAATAGCTTGCTCCTGCGCCATGATCTCAAGCTCCTTGTTCATTCTCTCCATCTCTTGCTTCTTCCACGCTTCCTCTCTGGTGAACTTCTCTTGGTCCCTTTTGACCATGTCCTCGAGGAGCCTATTGTGAATCTCTTCTTGTTGAGCCATCATCTTGTTGACAACACTCTCGCAAAAACCCTTGAACATTTCGAACCTATCACGCCTCTTCCTCTTGCGCTGCTTTGACTTTTTCACCACAACCTTGTCTTCTGTTCGATCACATTGTTGATGGCCCATGTTGTCTCCTCCCAGGTGGAGGGTCTCTTCACTTCTCACAATCCCATCATCACCATCACAATCACCACCACCACCACCACTCGGATCAGGGTTTTGACAAAGCTCCTCCAGCTCGCTGAAGAACCGGTAATTGTTCTTGCCGTAGTTGCTAATGTTGTCGAAATATCTACTCTCGTCTTCGAACTTCTCCTTGCACTTCTCAGCACTCTTCTTAAACCCAAGCTCTGCCAGCTTCCTGCACACATCATCATCATCATAAATACAAAAATCTAAAACCCAACACATAAACATTTTTTCTTTATTTCAATTTATCTGCTTCACACAATTGTAAGAACGTACTGTCCTCAACGTTTCAAATTAACGGTTTTCATTCCTTCAAGTTAATTTCTTTCCTCCATGGCCGGCTCAGCCTTATATATATCTTTCTCTCGGGGTCTGTGTCTTGCCGTGCAGTGTCAGCGTGCGAGCTAAAGTATCATTGCTCGTATGTGCACGTGTGCGTTCATTTGTCTACCACATGAGGGTATAACATAGCATGTGATGATTAATGGAATTAATTTCTCATTTCCCCCAGATCATTGGTCTCAGTGAGTGAATCAAAAGAGAACAGTAGGGTTTAACTGAAAGCATCTACTGTGTATATATATGAAATGTAATGGAACATATACGACGTACCTTGAGACATGGTCCCACGTGTGCTCCGGGAACCAATTCTCCATGCTAGATCTGATTCTCAAAAGTGCAAGGAGTTCATCGTTGGTCCAGGAATCGGTTAGGTCTGGTAATTGTGTTGGGTCTGTTTGAATGTGGATTGAAGCAAGCTTGTGTGGTGGTTGATGTTTGTGGGTGGGAGAAGGGGGGTGCAATATTGGGTGGAAGAGATTGGGTTGGAGTGGGAAGTGGTGTGGAGATTGAGAAGGAACGTTATGGGGATGATGAAAGGGTAGGAAGGTAGTTGAGGGAGTTGAAGAGGCATGGAGAGGGAAAGACAAGTGGAGAGGAAGAGTGGTCCTTGGTGATATGAATTGGTGGAACTGGTCTGGTGCTGCTCCATCGAACATGTTGCTGTTTCTGTTCGACTTCTTTCTCCTCACCACATTGCTACAACAAACTTCTCAAAACCTTCACTTAACTTCTCTCTCTCTCTCACACTCTCTCTCTTTCTCCCTCGCGTTTATCAAGGAGATTGTCCTTGCATGAAAAGGAAAAGATAGCCCCCGACACCTTTTTAGGAGAAAGTGAACTCACCGGCCACCCTCTAAACCATAATATTTTAATCAAGAGTAAGAGTAAGATCTATCAATAATCATGAAAGTAGAAACAAACTTTTGCTGAATCATACTCATAAACTGGTGCATTTGCATTGTAAAAATAAGCATTTTAGTCTACGCAATTAAATATTGTATGACCATGGACAAGTCAATCCAACCACGTTGGTATATTGAATTGATTTAAAACTTGTGGAACCCTTTTTCTCCTTGCAAACAACCCATTAAACACACAGTAGTAGAGAAGAATTGTTTAAGTGTAATGAGAGTTAGATGTGAGTGAGAAGAGAGGGATGGAGTAGCTGACGGTGATGATGGTGTAATTAACGGCATGGGGATGGCAGGACACGTGAAAAGAAGCAGAGAGTGGGACCAATGATTTAAGGATGGGAATCTTGAGTTGGTACAAAGGAATACAGTGGTGTCGTACAGGAACAGCAGCCAGCACGTGCAAGCGCTTACTGTGTAGTGGACGCTTGCACACAGTCACAGAACACAGCCAAGAGCACATGGGATGGGAGAAAGCTTATGCAACAAATTGTTTGTTTTGTTTTGCATGCTATGTTATGCTATGTAATCACACCCTCATTCTCATTCAGACAAGCCTAAATTCACATTGGGTGGGGGAAAATCGATGCCAACATCGCATTATTGTGTGACTTAAATAAAAAAATATGTAGAAATCAAACATGAACAGATGTCTGTTTGCTGCTTGCTGCTTCCTGCTTGAGTCAGTGTCTGCCACGGAAGAGGGGCCCCCCCAAAGGAGCCTCATATACTAGAAGACAACGTGGGACCCTCTCTCCTTACATAAACATTGCACCATATGCATCTCCTGTGTTGTCACTATATATTCAACACTTCCTCTGCAACTTGTGTTCTCAATCACCACCTCCCTATTAGCCTAACACAATCAACGTTTAAGTTGGACAAAAATTACCATATCACTGTTTCACCTTTTCATCAACCTGCTTTCAATGCTGTTGTCATCATTTTTCATTTGCAGCTTCATTCTGTTCAGTAGTGTTATTAGAGGCCTCTTCTGTTCTGTTAATTGTGTGGTTAATTAGGAGGAGTTAACTGAGGTAACTTTCCAAATTTGGTAAAATGAGTTTCGTTTTGTAACCTGGGAGCATGCTTAACTTGGTCCACTCAACACAAAGCTCCAGAGCAAGATCAGGATAGGGTGATGGGTTCAACCTGACACATTTTTTTAAAAGGTGTATTGAATGAATTTAAATATAAATGAACTTTAATCTTTTGAACTTATTTACTCTTATTATTTCAAGAGTATTTTTATCTATAAATCTAAATACTGTCTTGTAAATAGAATATATAAGTTTTTGATATTACAAGTTCTTGATGAAATTTATGTTATGATGATTTATTCCCTAAGAGGGGTCTAAAAGACTTTTTCAGCTCACTTCAATTAATGTATCAAACATTTAGCAAAGTTTGTTTGCTTATTTAAAAATGATGCAGAGAGAAATAACTCAATTAGCTTAAAACATAGTAAAGAAACAATGATTTTCGAATTTTAAACAAAATTAGTTTAATATTAAATCTCTTCCACAGCCAACACGCGACAAGAGTTTTAATATTTTTATTCACGTTGACAACTCGTGTAACAATTTTATATATGAGGGTAGATATTGTACTTGCCATGTCAAGTGATATCCTTTATTTAAAATATATTTAGATTATAACTTCATTTATTTCTCACCTTTCATTTCACTCTTGCACAACTTTTTTGACTTTTTTATAGTCCATTTTAATATTTAATATTTTTTAATTTAATTTTTCATATTTTAATAAACATCAATCAAAATAAATGCCTGCTGAATCAATATATTTATTTTGTTAAGAATTTTTCACCATGGATTGTACACACGAAAAATGTCTTGTCAAATAATAATATTTAATTAATTTTGAAATTTTATATTATATCAGTAAAAACAAAGTATTAAGAGCGTGATAAGAGATACTTAGGAGTTGTTTTTTAGTTCCTTAAAACAATTTTCCAACTGGATAATTAATTATATAACACCTAAACTTGTTTAAAAAAATGTCTAGAAAATTTTCAACCAACTTAACCTTTAGAATAAAATTATTATTTATTTATTGAAGTAATAAATATTATTATGTATAATAGTTAAGTCTAAATAAAAATAAAAATTATGATCTGTCCTAAATTTCTTTGGTTTAAAAAAAGTAGAGTAAATATGTTCCTATTAAATATGTCTTAAGGCAATGGTTTTATATCACTTTTAATTTATTTTCATACTAAAATGGAGAACATTTATCAAAAATACAAAATTTACCCCCTTATTCAATTCACAGACACATCCTTCAAACATTAAAATAATTAATAATTACGTGTATACGAACACAGGCAACCTAAATTTGAGTTCACGATTTAACTCCTTCATGAAAATATTAAAACGTATTTAATGTCAACATACTTAGGACAAAAGTGCACAAGAATAACCTAAACAAGATGGAATCACAAACAGGTAGATCAATTCAGTTTAAGTATTCAGAAGTATAACACACCAAATGAACAATTAAGTACATTATTTAAAAGAGAGAATATATTCAATTTCCTAACAATGGTACAAAGTATTCAATAGTTTGATTATATAGGTTAACACTTTGATACTTTTGTTCAAGACTAACATATTATTCAATAGTTTTTAAATAATTTGGATGTTTAATTAATTTGTTTACCTAATTATATAAATCAAAACTTTAATTTTAATTTACTATCTTTATAATGGTTGAAGAAATAAGTGACCTGAATCAATTTACTTTGATCGTAATAAAATAAATATATAAAATAAGTTATAAGAACAAAACTTTTTTTAAATAAGTCAGCACACCTAACCATCAGTCAAGTAACAAAACTTTTGTCTCACCAAAAAGTGAACCTAAACAAAACTTTTGTCTCGCCAAAAAGTGAACCTAGTTAAGTTGACTAGTTTAGTTCAGCACATGGTAAGCTAACCCATTTGAAAAACCCTTAGTTGTCGTAGCTAAAAATACACACCAAGAAAACTAAGACACGTCACATGGAAGTCATCTCATACAAAAACAAAGACCCAAATTTAAATATTCTGCAGAACTGATTAATACAGTTAAATTTATAAGTTCAACTAAATACAATACCCCAACAGAGGATTTTGCTCTATCTCTTCTAACAAGATATTATAGCAACACAAAATTAGTAAACTTTTCTTCATGGTGTTCTCTCTGTTCTATAAATCACTTTCTCCTCCAGGAAATACTGCTAACTGGAATCTGCGCGCATTCTATTGGTTTAATGTCTTGTGATATGCAACCTGCAATAAAATTCAAATAAAAAGAATTTATATGCACATACAAGGCCAAGATTAACTGATCCACCTTACACAAGAATCAATTCTAATCCACAAAATCATGGTGATAAAAAAGTAGAAGCAACTAGTTATTGTTTTATCTTCACTATTAAAAATTAATTGATTATTCTCACCGATAAAAAGTTATCCAAACACGCAAGCAAATATATCTGACCCCAGTTTGGGCGAGAAGCCAGGACCAAAGTTTCAACCATTTTATGTTCTTACAACTCTATTCTTTGTGTACATATTCCCAATGCAAGAAATTTTTCCAAATCATGATTAATTTGTAACCACACAAGATTTTCGAATGGGGTTCTTACGGATGTTGAAGTCTTCAGCAACTCCCTTATGGCCATTGTTGCATAACATGAAGCAGGAAGAGTAAAGCTCAGTTTGAGAGCAGTATGTGAATCTTGTGAGCTGGAGTCACAGAGAGATTCGCCATGAGGTAATTTTACCTCCTCACCTGCAATATCCTTAAAATTCTCAACCTTTGGAAAGTCATCAGAACTCTCGAACTCTCTGATGCAATCAAAGGCTTCTTCAGTTTTCCCATTTCCTACATCAATTGGTTTGACAGTGTTGGTAGGCGCAGACTTGTTAATTTTCTCTAAATCTGTCTCTACCAACTGCTTATTACTGTCAGAGTATGTAAGTAATTCCCTGGAATTGTAGACATCAAAGAAATGAGTCAGAGTGAACTACATGCAAAACCAAAAGAAAAAAAAAACTACTAAAAAGTACAAGTCTGTGCAATGTGGAGGGTTAACTTCGTAAAATACCATTCAAAGTTAATTGGCTTTTGAAAAACCCTCCTGTAACATCCAGTGATACTAGTTATTGAGAATTCCCTAATAAAAAAGTAAGAACAAATCAGGGTAAGAGAACTGGCAGGAGAGAAAAAGAAGATTAAGAAAAAGAATGAATGGACTCTTCAAAATTTAAATTGAGATTCTCATTACATACTCCACATTGTGCACGCTTTCAGTTAAACTGATTCCATCCTAACCAAGTACAATAAAATAGGTGAATATATTATAAATAAGTGGGAATACCAACCAACCCATGAAACAATAACAGTACACAAGGTTACAAAAAAGCAAGGACAGCAACCCAAACGTAAATATAAGAACTAGTTGAACATAGTTCTAAAAGTAACAGAAGGAGGGGGCAAAACAGAAGCAGTGAAGCGTGAGGGGCTCGTCATGCTTACACCACTAAATTACAGTTTCAATTCCATGTCAATTGTCAACTACAGAGTATTAATCATAAATAAGTAGGCTTTTCAGGTTGGTGTTCTACAGCTTATCAAAATCAGAACCTATAGCATTCAAGGCAAAATTAAGTTATAAAGACAACTTTTCAACTTTAAGAGCATTCTTTAGTTCATCTCCCAAGTAATGTTCTGCTTAATACAATAAAATGAACCTGAGGAGCGACCTTTTGATTTACCCCATCATCAAATAAAATCATTTTCTCAAGTACTGTCAAATGCATAGCAATTAATATAACCTTGGAAGTATTTTTTACAAATAAATAGATAAATCTACTCCTACACAAGTTTTTTACTATAATTCTTATGTGAAAGAGATAGGAAGAGCGGGATAAAGTGGGTAACTTGATAGTGACATAGTAAGAACAAAATCAATCACATAATATTTGACCCAGCCTGAACTTCTTATATCTCACTCCTAATTAAAAGCATAAAATTCAGGATATTGAAACTTGAAAGTACGAGTGTCAAAATTGATACGTACTTTTTTTGCTAAATCTTCATAAACATTGGCAATATGATTGGTTGGATACTTAACCCGTGAACTGCAAGATACCAAATACACAAATGTCAGAGTGATCCCTCCCCCAAAATAAAAGAAGAAGCAAGTCAATGGAAAACTAAAGAATTGGATGAGGATTTGAGTTGCCAAAATCACAGAACCTGAGCACTATTAGCCAATCATGCTTACCCTGGCATAGGAAGGATGACATCATCAATTGTGTAGCATCCAGAATTAAGATCTTCAGCATCAACAACCTGTCACACGAAGTAAACACCCTTTAGAAAATCATTCACACAACTGTTGTTCCTTGTTGAGTAATTCTTGTTTGTTCCAGTTAGTAAATTATCCATCTCATTTCTCCCAAATGAAAATCTTTTTCAATCTTAAAATATAGATTGTACACTTTATCTCCTGCTAATGAAAGTAGAAATAAAGTTCCTCGACATAGAATTATGCCTATATGGAATTCATATAAATTTGAGAAAAAATGGTTCACTATAGTGTTTCATTCAAGAAATTTGACACAAAATTGCTCAATAATTATTGATTTCACTAAATGCTCACTAAGTCACTGCCCATGTTGACAGTTAATCTAAACTAACTAACATATAAACATGATACTAATTTTGGTAACTTTTTTTATACACATTTTTTCGTGCAATTTTAGCTTAGTATGATAACGTTCTAATAACTATTTTTTACTGTGTGTGATAAATACTTTTCAATTGCTGTCGACACACTTGTGTTTCTACCAGTGATAATAATTAGGAATGAAATGTTAGAATCACAGGGTTTTAGATATACTTAGGGCAATGATATTAACTTGATATGCTGTGATGCAAAACATGGAATAAAACACCTAAGAATAACTTTTGGAAGATAAAACACCTAAGAATAAGATATGGATCCTAAAAAGATAAGATAATCTAAAATATTATCAAGATAAAATTGGATCCGTTTCATATATTCCAACACTTACTACTACAATTATATTTTAGAAAAAGAAAAAAGATAATATGGTTTCACCAAACATGGTGGCAAAACTTCAAAGGAAACTCGAAAATACAGGTGATAAGATGAGAGCTTCTAGGACTGAGAGTAGTGGTAATGTTGTAAAATTTTACACAGATAAATAACAAAGGGCTAAATTCGTACTGTGAGGTTACATGTTGCAAAGTTATAGACAGATATATGCACAAGAGGCCTGCAATATGTAATTAAGGAGCCCTCACTGCTCGTGTACTTTTTATAGCTGCTTTATAAAACTCTTAGTTAAGAATTTTTGAAGGGTGTGACCCAGGTCTTAGGCAGAACGAACACAATGAAATTTTGATAGAACGATCTAAGACAAATATTAGAGGTGAAATGCTATCTATCTTACTCTGGTGCATTTTGTCAGAAAGTAAATTCTTCATTCTTTAAGGGATTTATACAATTAAAAATTGCTTTGGGATAAGATTAGAGTATGGCAACAACATACGGTAAAAACAGTTTTTTACAGGGGGTTTGTCTTAAAGATTGACAAATTGGGTTTTGTACCGGTACGACCGGCCGAGTCAGCCAACTCGCAGACCAAACCGCAACCCAAGCGATAGGGCCGACCACGTCGCACACATGGCCGACCGACGCGTAGCGCTCAAGAAAAAAATTGACTGGATTAGCGAGACTAATCCAAGGTTAAGGGTGACCTAACGTAACCCTAATCGCAAACCAACCCCCTAATCTGGCCCAACAACAAGGGCCCATCAAGGTAATATAAATATCACGCATTCCAAGAAGAAAGGTACGTCATTATCTGCAGTACTCTGACAACCGAGTGCCGACACCCCACTGACTTGAGCATTGCAGTGCCTTCTACAGGTAACTCACCCGCCTGAGGAGTCAGACGACCAGAAAGGTGAGCACGCGAGAGCATCGAGAGTGTGAAGCCGACCGAACACTACAGAAGGATCAATCGTTCTCCAGGTCCCCAAACCCGTTCGAGAACAATTGGCGCCCACTGTGGGGCCCGAGAGAGCAGCAAGAGATAGTAGCAATAGATGGTATCAACCCGCAACATGGCTAGCAAGAGAATGTCCTAAGCAGACCAAGCAACAATGATGTTAGCGCTTCAGAAGGAGCTGGTGGAGATGAAGAAAGCCCATGAAGAGGCTGCCAAGAAGAACGAAGAGGAGATCAAAAACCTCCAGGAGGAGAATAGACGTATGAAAAAACTGGTTGATGGGGTGCCATCCCTTATACTGACCAATCAAGCTGGCAGGTCCTACACCACGGCTGCTGGCCTCCAGACCGAAAGAGAGCCAAAGAACAATTTTACCGACCCCACCCCTTCACCGACCTTATTATGGACACCCTTGTCGGACAAGTGGAAGGGCTTCAACAGAGATCGGTACGATGGAACGACTAATCCTGACGAACACATGGATGTGTATACAACACACATGAGTCTGTACACAACGGACGACACGGTCTTATGCCGAGTCTTCCCAACCTCGCTGAAGGGAGGAGCCCTGAGCTGGTTCACCAAGCTCCTCGCAAATTCAGTAGACTGCTTCGAAACTTTGATGGCCAAATTCAACGTCCAATTCGCAACAAGCCGCCCCCACCAACCGTCCATTAGACGACAACTCTTTGATTTATCCCTAACAAGGAAAGCCTAGCGGTCGGCCTCGACCTCCTCAACGAACTTCGCGACAAGAGCAAGATCCAGGAAGCAACGTGCAAGCTCCGAGCGGCAAGAAGATACAACACGAAGGTTCGGTCTAGAAGCTTCCACATATGGAAAATGCGCAACAACGCTAGGAAGTCGAACGACAAGTTCTCATCGAACTGGGAAGGACCATTCCGAATCCGAGAAGTAGGAGAAGGGGGAGCTTACCACCTAGAAAAACTATCAGGAAAAATTGTACCGAGGACGTGGAATGCCACACACTTAAAATTTTATTTCGGCTAAATATGAATAAAATGTACGCACTCTTTCCTCGCCCGACAGCACCATCGGTTGGAGAAGTTTTAACGAGGCATTTTCTACAAAATTGTGCAAACCGCGAACTATACGCACGGCTAGGCCAGGATGTAGCCCTAACCGGCATACCCTCCCGACGCCCAAACATAGACGTTGACCAGGATGAAGCCTCAGACGGCATACCCTTCCAACGCCCCACTCACGGTTCGGCCAGGATGAAGCCTTACACGGCACACCCTCCCGATACCTAAACACGAGTGTGGGACCCCAATGTCCCACACACAGTTTGGCCAGGATGAAGCCTCACACGGCATACCCTCCCAACGCCCCACTCACGGTTCGGCCAGGATGAAGCCTCACACGACATATTCTCCCGATACCTAAACACGAGTATGGGACCCCAACGTCCCACACACAGTTTGGCCAGGATGAAGCCTCACAAGGCACACCCTCCTGATACCTAAACACGAGTGTGGGACCCCAACGTCCCACACACAGTTCGGCCGGGATGAAGCCTCACACGGCATACCCTCCCGACACCCCGAACGCACAATTCAACTCGTACAAATAAACACCCATCAAAATGACCGACCGATGTTCAGTTTGTTAAAGTTAGTTCGTTGAAGATAGTTCGTCAAAGTTCGTTCGTTAAGGACAGTTCGTTATTAACACTTGCGAAAAATTTTCAAACTAACTGGACCGATTTGCATTAAAATGATCAAAGGTGGGGGCCACACCCTGGCCCCAGGGGAACAAAACAAAAACTACACAAAGCTATCGCCCTAGTCTTCGACGTTCAGAATCACGGTGGAAGGATCGACCTCCTAAACAGCCTGGTCGTCACCTGCCGGGACCAAGCGGCCATCGACGACCTCCATCTCTTGGTCAAATTGACCTGAAGGTGGAGGCTCCCATACAACACCTCGGCCTGACAGACGACCAGGTCAAAACTTTGGTTGATCAAAACCATGGTGTTTTCGATGGTTTTCAACACCTCGGCCTCCGCTCCTCTTTCCCCCGGCGCTCAGCAGCAGTTTCCTCCTCCAAAAAAAGTCGCCCAGCGACCAACTGTCTCCAGCGCCTTGCGGAGCAGTGCGATCTCCGCCGCCTTATCGACGTCGGCCTTCTCCACCTCGGCCAGCCTGGCCGTGCGAAGCTCCAACTCGGCAGCTTGCGAACACAACTTCTCTTCATAAGTCGTGTTCGCATCAACAGCCTGTTGGAGGTTGTGCGATGCCTCCTGAAGATCATGCTCGAGGCACGACAGATCTTCCAAACACCGCCTCCGAGCATCGGCACCTCGGCGCGCCAGGACCAGCCCACAACATATCATCTCAACGCCGTTGTCGAGGATATCGTCCTCGGGGACCGACCCAATCAACCCCTCGAGACCGGGAGGCAGGTCGAAGCTCACCGCCCGGGTAAAGGACTGGTCGCCCCCCAGCAGGGCCAGAGACGAATCCCCCGAAGCGGCCACAGGCATGGCAACGGTAGTCGGTATGGGGCGGTAGAACTCAACGATTGGTGGCAACCCGGCTGGAGCCACCGTTCGGCTTGGAGGGGGTGTCGGCATTTGCCCCGCAGCCCTGACAGTGTGGGCAATGTTACTTCCCTCCCAGCCCCGCTTCTTGGAGCTCTTAGAAGGGCCCGCCCGAGCGCCTTCAACATTAGGGGCCTTGGCACCAGCGGCCCCCGTCTTCTCGTTCAACTTGTTCTTGAATGAGCTCAGCATACCGACCACTAGTGGTATTTCTCTTTTAGCAATTTTTGAAACAAGGAAAAATCGATCAAATGAAGAAGAAAAACAAAAAATGACAAACGATAAAGACCACTATGGAACAAGGCAAAGATCACCCGCTCATGCTCACTCGGGTAGGCCGGTCGTGGCCAATCCTTGATCTTTGTGGGTTTCCTCGTCCAGAACAAGGGGAACCGCAACTGGCCAACCTCATCGAAAAAGTAGCGCGTACCCGCCAGCTCCACATACACCTTAAAGAACTTCTCTTTGAAGTTCTTATAGGAGGCCGTGAAGGCCTTGAATAACACGCTACCAGCCCGACTGACTAAAGAATGCCATCCGACCAGCTCGGCCGGATGGGACATATAGAAATGCAAAAAGCAAGAGGGAAGAGGACGCACCCCAAACATCCGGCACACCACGCGAAAAGTTTGCATGGACGCCCACGAGTTAGGATGCAACTGGGTTGGGGCCACATTAAGTTCCCTAAGGACTCTAGCCGTAAAAGCATCAAAGGGAAGGGACACATGGAGTACATAAAAAAGAAGGGGGGTTCGATAGATGACCGCTCTCTATACACACCGTCCTCCAAAGAACAAGGACCGAAGGCCAACAGAGACTCTCCGGCAGAGGCCTTTAAGACGGGAACCTCGTTCAAAAATTCAGCCACCGAGGCATCCGTATGAGAAAAGGACGCCACCTAGCACACCTTGGGGTCAACCCAGGCAGGCCCCACGTGAGGACGCGACCGTTCACGAGAGGCCGACCTGTCCGACGCATTACCAGCATCGTCACCCCTTACCCTCTCCGTCAGAGAAGCAACACTCCCAACTGCCCCGACCGAAACAACCTTGTTAGAAGAAGAAGAGGAATAAGAGGACGACGAACAAGAAGGAGATTCGGGGAGAGGAGACCGAGCGAACGTAGAAGAAGTCGGATGCGAATGAGTAGACATAACTAACCTTGAGACGAACGAGTGTCGGAGCTCAATTAATGATAACGCGTGAAAGGCAACTATTCCCAGCCCCTACTTACAGCCTGAAGGCGCCTCGGAAACCCAAACGTCACAAGATCTCAGCCGTTGGATCTGCTTGATCCAACGACCCACATCGCTTGGCGCCCAAAAACCCCCCTCATAAATGCGCGTCACATCACTCGTTCAGATGCCCCTTACTGTCACTTCACTCATCATTACACAAACCGCCCGAGCCCACTTTTCAGACTCTTCGGCTGTACCATCCCTCGAGCTTGGGAGGCAACTGTACTCGGCCAACTCGCAGACCAAACCGCAACCCAAGCGATAGGGCCGACCACGTCGCACACGTGGCCGACCGACGCGTAGCGCTCAAGTCAAAGGTTGACCGGATTAGCGAGACTAATCCAAGGTTAAGGGTGACCTAACGCAACCCTAATCGCAAACCAACCCCCTAATTTGGCCCAACAACAAGGGCCCATCAAGGTAATATAAATATCACGCATTCCAAGGAGAAAGGTATGTCATTATCTACAGTACTCTGACAACCGAGTGCCAACACCCCACTGACTTGAGCGTTGGAATGCCTTCTGCAGGTACCTCACCCGCCTGAGGAGTCAGACGATTAGAAAGGTGAGCGCGCGAGAGCATCGAGAGTGTGAAGCCGACCGAACATTACAGAAGGATCAATCGTTCTTTAGGTCCCTAAACCCGTTCGAGAACAGGTTTGCTTCTATGGAAAATTTAGCATTCCAATAAATAAAACAAAAGAGAGAATGAAGGTTAACAATGTATTATGTAATTGATAGTATGATGTTCCGAAATACAATAACCTAGTGTACTTATTTATACCACAAATTAGATCAAGTGCAAGTATTGTTGGTACAAGCCCAAGTCCAATGATAACAAGACTAACCCTTAATATCTTCTAACAGTGTCATTGATGTTTTCTTTTTTCTGTTTTTTTTTCCCTCTTTATTAAGGAGGAGTCTTATCCTTCTAATTCTTTTTATGAAAAGTATTTAATTTCACACAATATTCTTGAACTTTCATTCTCAGAATAATTACAATGTATAAAATGACCAAATATTTGTGCATAGATGTAAGTTCATGTTTGCGTAATGTGTGCACTAGACTCTGAATAGTGAGATTAAAATTTTAAGTCATGGCGTATTTCCAAAAAACTAAATTTCAGTTTATTACTAGCATAACTCTGCAAATGGCCAAAATAAAACGACTAACCTTGACACAACTATTTATGTCTTCATGAATATCTACAGAGATTTCATTCTCATTACTAGAATCATACCCACCACTGCAGTCTTCAGGATATTCAGATCCAACAAACTCTGTAATTTTTGCAGTAGAATTTTCTTTACAGTTTACCAAGTCCCCTAATACTACTTGTTCAGTTCCTGCCACAGTAGAATATCACTCAATTTAATATTTCGACTTCAGCTATCATAATAATGATAATTCATGGTAAGGATTGTACGCAATGAATATCAAATGTATTAAGGAATCATCAGGAGATTTGAAATTAGAAGTTTACTGCCTCAGAAAGCAAGGCAAATCTAGAAATTTATTACAAATCACAACTTACCATATTTTTGCACCCTCTTACTTGCAGCATGGTTCCATAAATAGCTTTGGTAACTATGTATATACCTAAAAAAAGGTAATGGAAATATGAAATGAATATTTATATCATCATTCAAATAAATGATGTCGAAAATATCTTACATCTTTTATTTCTGTTCAAAGCAGACTTACTATATCAAGATATTTAGAGACAGAAGGAAAGGAACTGTATTTCTAAGTGAATGTTACTTACAAATAAGAGACACAGAAAGGTATTTCTATACCTGATTTAAACTACCTGAAGTACCTAGATACAGCTGTGTCATGTTGACAGCTATAAAACTAACTCTTTAACTAACTTTGTAACAGCTAACCAACTGAGACTTATAACAACAGTTCTCTGTACAATACTCACAGAAATAAAAGAAAAATCATCAAATAGACAGCATAAACAACCCACTTTTGAGTTTCTGCAAGAATTTCTTTTGTATCTTCCTAGCTTTCAAATTTTATTCTTGTGCATTGTGTTAACCGTTCTTTCTATACATGAAACCTTTCCTCCTTAGCTGTATGCGGTGTCAAAGCAGAGATTTAGGACTGGTTTGTTACAGATTAAAACAATTATTCTGATACAAAATCATCCAATCATCATTTATGTTTGTTTAGGATCAAGAAAACTCACTTTAACAAGACAGCTGGATTTTATGAGAAGCCCATTAAAAATAGCTTCTCATTTTAATTAGATTTTAGATTACTTTCAATTTCTAATTATGTTGAAAAAGTAAAACAATTGCATGAAATTTTTATAAAAGTGATCACTAAAAAAAAGAGACCGTTTCAGTAAAGAAACTGAAACTAACAGGCCCTTAGTACTAAAATGACCTATTTTATTTTATAATAGTGAAGCATACCAAAAGTATAAAAACTACAGGCAGTTGTCAACTCTTTCATCTAAATAACACATAATGGCTGACGAGTTGGCATGGAAGTATAGAACTGACTAGTGGAGGAGGAGAGCAAAACAAATATATACCCCAACATAAAATTGACATTGGCAATAAACTTCATAAAATTCCCAATTGTAGCAACACCATATCCTTTTCATCACATTTCTATTGAAAGTAAGGAAATTAATGTTGTCGCGTCATGGCATGCCTGCAGTGTGTAGTCTGTAATATGCAAAACTATGGAGCACGTTTGGATTTGATCATTTTAAGCCCAGAAAAGTCTTTTCAGCCAAATTTTCACGCTTCATCATTTTTTATTGCAAGTCTTTCGAAAAACAAAATAAGATAGTTCAAAGCTAAAGATAAACAAAATAAGAGTTTTCTTAATCGTATCTAACTTTTCTTTCTCTACATTTCAATTTAAACATATACCAGACTTTGAATTTGATGTAATTTTATGTAAAATTTTGGTACACATGTCTGAACTTTGGTACTAAGTATATGCTCCAACGAAGAAAAATCACTAGCAGTAACAGACTAACAGTGTATCACCACTTTAGCTAGATATTCAAAACAATCAATATCATCAGATAATTAGAACTCACAACAGTCTTAGAGTCCTTGGAATGCTTTTCAAAGCCTGCAAATAATTTCCAGGAGACGTCTTCAAAGATTGCAGCTGCATAATATTTGATGACACAAACATGGTTATGACATCATAGATCACACAAGAATAAATATAGTGAGTAAACAAAATAAAGATTCAATCTAACACCGAGGAAATGTCTAATGCTGAAATCACTTTTATTTTAAGCTTACCACAGCCCTTTCAGCAACTAAATATCGAGGCAACTGCTTAAGTGTCCCAACAACATCGTTATTTTCTTTATAGTACTTACGTGCCTTGGCTATTGCACTTCTCTGTATCTAAATAACATTGTTATGATGAACAACAGTAATCAATATGTTATTTTTAACTATCAGCAGCACACAGTTACTTGATTAATCATCAAGACATTATCCCTTATATGTAAAAATAAAAACAATAAAAAGGATATCTCCTTCTCTTGGATCAAGAATCATGTCGACAGCAAGTTTCCATTCACCTCGAAGTAATGCAGCTCCAATAAGGTGAGTTGGCAAAGAACCGCTTCCAAAACGCTGACAATGAGCACATTCATAGACAAACAAGTTACTTGTAAAACAAAAATGAAAAATAAAACAAGCCGTACAATAGACAGTCTATTAGGCATGAACTAAGCCTAATTCACTCTCAAAAAGTTAGCGCAAGGGATAAGGATTTCCAAGTCTCAAATAATATTTTGACCAAATACTTACCCAATATTGAAAATCTCAACACACGCCTCTAACACTCAGATTAAATAGAAACAAATAAGGACTAACTCATAAAAGCTAGCTCAACAGAAGGATTGCCAAGTCTAATAAGGAATATTATAGCCATATTTCTAGTCCAATTTGGGACATCTTAATGGAGCTAAATCACCATGTTGTGACTTTATGAAAATGCTGCAACACTGACCAAAACCAAAGAGACAAAACAAAATGTAAAAGAAGATTTTACGTTTTAATTCAAGTTTTGGACTTACAACAAATTTTAATAGAAAATTTTCTCTTCAAGAAACAGGGAATATGAAGCTGGGTAACTTTTCCAACATGTTTAAGCTTCTTATATCTTTAAATTATGCATAGTAATAACAATCTTTAAGAGAATGCATGTATGTCATCCCAAAATAAAAACATAAGTTTGTATTACAAATACACAGAGCTGGCATACGTTGGACACAATGAAACTTCAAGAGGTTACCTTTGAAAAGGAATATGCTCCAAGAGCAATTTTTTCCTGACTCTTTTAAATATAGGAAAATGGGAAAAATGATAAATAGCAGTAACTGATTAATGAGGATTTAATTTAATAGATTAACACATGTCACTTCTGAATAGTATACAGGGAAGGCCACATGCTATCAGAGGTCATTCCCCCCAGGCTTGCTCAGGAAGTTTACCTCTAAGGCAGGTATCCAATTGTATGGCCCTCTCAACAAAATTGAGAGAACTAATCAGAGAGGAAAAATTGACTTATAAAGTACCTGTAGACCAAAGTAGTTAATGAAGCCAAGCCTTCCCAAGGCATCTGCAGATGCTTTTATGATATCTTCAGAATCTGAAACAATACCTCTGAGAAAATATGTCAATGCTATGATACAAATATAAAGCTTCAATTACATCAATATAAATAACCCAAACCTCAAGGGATACTTATTTAACATAGGAAAAATGAATTTCATGCATAAGCAACACCCTCACCGTAATGTAATTGTAAATCGATTCCCCATGAGCTGGCCAAGACAAAGTCCTTCCTTAACATAGCTGGACAATAGTACATTTATAGCCATCATTCCACAAAAACCAGATAAGAATGTCAACCATTCAAAATTCAATCATCTTACCAGAAATCACCCAATTTAATACCAAACAGGCGCTTGTTAAGTGACGCAAGTCGACTTGCTCGCTGCTTGTAAACAGTAACCTAGAAACAAAACAAATAATAAACCCGTTTTAGTATTTATCAATAAATGAATACTGATACTAATTCTGGAAAGTAAAGTAAAGGATTGAATGCTTGATGTAAAATAAAAAAGAATGTAACAATTTATCACCCTTTGTGTTGTGACAGCTCGCTTATCCTTTGTACCAGCAAATCCAAATGATTTTGGCTGTAAATTAATTATGAATCAGTTAAAACAGAAAAGTTATCCATAAATCAATAGTAATATTAGCAGACTGCATTTATTTATTTTTCTACTTTCCAAATGGTCAGTGCATAAACTTGGATAGTTGAGTATAAAATAGTACATATAACTAAAATCATAACATTTTCCATCAATCAAATTTTATGAGCAGAAAAAATCATGGAGATATAAACAATAATAAAACAGAGTTCCTAAATCTCCAGGTTGAAAACACAAAAGGTTGTACAGAGGCATAATACATTTATACACAATCATAAATATATCAAGCAAATAATTCAAAACTAAAATATGGCAAACAGATTCATCTTTCAGTTCTAGAATATATGATAATTAGTTAAAAGGGAATCAATGTCATCACATACAAGAATTGAATGAACCAGCAGCAAAAAAACCTTCACTTTCACACTCAATCAAAAAAGCCTGCATAATGTATCCAACAATGAACCATACAGACCTGGATGCCGAGCATATTTCCAATAACCCCCAGGGCTTCATGGGTATCTTTGTTCTCTTTGTAAATATGGAACCTATAATTTGCATTGGTAGAAACATTCAGTTGACAAACAAATACAACATAAAAACAGAAAAATGGCACAAACAAATAAAACATGCAACAATGAGTGGCTATCACTTTCTGACAATTTATGAATAACATATAATTTAATACAGCCGAGAGTCTTCATTAAGTTGAATGGTTTTGGATATTCAATAAGTAGTCAGTCAAAGTACTATAGCTAATTAACAAAACGCTATTGCAGACTGCACTAGAAATGGAAGACAGCAAGCATGGTTTAATTTAATTTGTATTTTATTAAACAAAATCGCTGAGCAATCTTACCTGAGGAACTTGCCAACATTTTCAGGCCAATTTTCTGAACCTCGGCTGTCAAAGGGTTTATCACCCCTTTCTTTCCGTTTCTTGGAGTTTTTGCCTTTGTTGTTGGGTTCAGCAGAATTCAGTCTCACACGGATACATTTCAAGGAAGCGTCAGGTCCGTCAACCACATCAGTAACAAGGAACTTAAAGTTTTCCTTAAAAAAGTTATGCACTGCCTGATACATTTGAGAAGCATCAAATTTATGATGTTTTGAAATGGCAAAGAAACTACAAAATGATTTTGTTTTGCATGCCACAAAAGCAGAATCAGATCAGTCTCCTCTTTCTAAATTCAATTAAATGTAAAATAAAATTACAGTGGCTGGGCGCAGTGTACTAAAAAAAGGCTAAGTAAATTAATGAAATGCAATTCAAAATCATTCAATTTGATACTTGGTTTGTTAATCCAAAAGTCATATAAATTCATCAAAAATTTCAGCCCGTTGTAATGAGATGAGACACCCGCTTGGAGTAAATATCCAAGTGCTCCCCATTATGGAAATCTTGACATGTCTTCAGAATCCAACAGAGCAAAATAAGCCACAAAATTCATACTAACCTTCCGATGAGACTTATCAGAATCCGGAGAAAGAACAATGGGAGAAACACTAACTTCTCCACCAGCATTAATTTTATTAACAAATTCTTCCAAAAGAATTGCATCAGGCTCCCCAGCAAGAGACTTAAAAGCTTCAATTCGTGAGGCATAACTTACAACAGTGTCAGATGTGTTGGTTCCATTTTCTTGAACACTCTGAAATAAGCATAGAAAAGTCAGATACCAAACTCAAAGAAAAAATTATTTTATCAAAGATTCACGGATATTTGGACCTCGAGCTCCTCTTCAGGGGCATCGAGTGAGGACAATTGAACTACTGCTCCATCTCTGTCCACTTCATTCACAATAAAATCAGAATACCTGAATAAAATTCAATTGAAACAGCATTAACAAGACACTGTTGAATAATGCACTTCAGCACACGTACACTATCAAGAATGTGCAATGATGAAGGTAGTAATGAATTGTGAAGAAAATGAAGAACCTTTGTTTTAAAATTCCGCGGAAGCCAGGAAGGTCGGAAATGAAGCAGGAGATACCCACTTCGTCTTCTTCAACGGTTTTCATTGCCATGAGGGTTTTACACAAATGGTGATCAACTACCCCTGATAGAGTTTTAGTTTAGATTAGGGTTTAGAGCAAACAGAGCGGGAAGTTGCACTGCAACCGCTACTGCATATCTAACATCCCTTGAAACGCAACGTTTAAGTTTCTTGGACATTTCCAGCTTAAAATTTAAAAAAATCATATTATAAAGACGGTAATTATATCAAAGAGTACATAAAATAAAATAAAAATATGTATTTTATAATTAAAATTGTATTAAATAAAAATCAAAAAATTATTAAAAAATATTTATATATAATTAAATAAAATCAAAATAGTATTAATAAATATTCAAGAATTTTAATGACGGCAGAAATTGTAACTGCACTAATTGTCCACTGTTGTTGAGACCAACTTTAGTATAATTTATTAGATAAAATTTGTATGATAACAAATACTAGATAAATTAATCTTTATATATATATATATATATAAAAAAAATTGAGTTATGCAGAATCTTGAAATGACCTCAAATGATGAGATATTTCCATCTCAAAGACTACGGAAAGAGTCTAATGTAACGTTTGCTATTGTCCCATAAACATCTTATATTCAACACTGGTGAAAAAGTTTGAAATCTTTATCTTTGTTTTAACTTCAAATAAAAGTGTTATTATAAATGAAAACAATAGACTAAATAATGTATTTTCATTGCATATTGAATTATATAATATAGATTATATATTGTCATTAATATAATAATTAAAGTCATATACCATAAAAAAAATTATTTAATATATCTAAAATTAATATTAATATAAACATTAAATTTAACCTACTAAAATAAGATTAAAAAATAAGAACTTACCCATGTCGCGGTTCATGCGTTTTTTCAAAGTAAATTATGTTTTTATTATACTAATAAAAAGTAAGAGGCCATGTCTCTATATTTTTTTAAAATAAACAAAAAAATAGTAATTAAATAAAGTAATGATTAAAACATTGATTAGATAAAATAAAATAATTTCGTGATTATTATTTTAAAATTGAATTTTTGTAGAAGTGTACATATTTGTTAATTAAATTCTGATAATATCTTGTTTTGATTTGTTTAAGTATTTAATTTTGATATATTTGTGAGGCGGAACCTGGAGTGGAAGTGCGATCCCACTGTAGTTCCTCTGGTCTCACTACGGGTGTGTGTTTTCGGCGATCGATATTTTCAGCAACAGATCGAAATTCCGTTCATCGATCTGTTGGATCTTCGTTTGTGAATTGTGGGAAAGAAGATGGTTACCAAAACTGAGGAGACTCAATTGAACAGGCTTGAAAATCAGGTCGACAACGGCGGTGGCGGCGCTTGGGACTACCTCTCCCTTGTCAGAAAGCTTAAGGTTCGCCGTTCTGAGAAGGTTCTGAAGCATGGCCTCTCCATCTTGAACGACCCCAAACAACGATCCTCCCTTGGCGCTGATGGTCCCTCCTCCTTTGCCACTGACCTAATTTTTATTGTTATGATTCTATTGCGTGGTTCTGTTATTTCTGATTTTATGCTGTGATTTTTGGAGCTTCGAATTTCACTGTCTTGTAAAACCTTGTTTTTCTGCTATGCTTTAGTTGCAGGTATTTCTTTCATTGAATTTGACTTTTGACTAATGTTTGGGTGTTTTTGTGTGCAGAATGGACCTTGTACGAGCAGGTTGCAGTTGCTGCTATGGATTGTCAATGTCTCGAAGTTGCCAAGGTCTCGATCTAATTTGGTTGTCTTTCTTATATTGGTCGTGCATTGTAAATTTTATTGGGTACTATGCTACATATTGTAAAATCATGGCCTCCTTTTCTTGAAACAAAACTGTTGGAATGAAATTCTTTTGTAGTGTAATGATTACTCAATCAGGAGTCTTTTGCTCGGATTGAATCTTACTTATTTGAAATAGTTGAAACTTACTCTCTTGTAACTTGTGTTGTGGAGATTCTGATTATGCACCTGAGACGGGTTCTTGTGAGTTTTACAAGGAATTATAATCTTGCTTGATGTTTTTTTGTTTTGGTGCTGTACAATGGTTGATTTTCATTACGCCTTGTAAGTTTATAGTCCTCTGCATTTGATTGCTGTTCAAATTTTGGGTAGTTTTTGTTTTAAGTTCCCATTTGGCCCTTTTTTCTCTGTTGATGGTGGATGGAGGAAATAATCATTTTCTGATCTTGCTATGCTATTATTCTTTCACTATGAATTGTATCATTCTTTTTAAAGTTTTTGGCAAGATGTGTGATGTTGTTTGCTTTTGTAAGTTCTGAGCCTGGAAATGAATATGCTGCTGAACTTCTATGTTGTTCATTATGTTGTACGCTTTATATGATAAGGGAAACCATCTAATTTGAGATTTTATGTCTTGAAGTTGATAATATTTTCTCCTTTATCAGGACTGTACAAAGGTTCTTCGGAAGAGATTCCCAGATAGTAAAAGAGTTGGTACGTGATATTATCTATACCTTTTAACCATGTTTTGATTTTGAGTTAGTTATAGCACTATCTACACAACTGTTGACATAAGACTGGCTCTTTATATCCTACCACTTGTACTCAGAGCTCATTTGTGCAGTTCTCCCTAGATGCATATGTCACAGTTGTGTAGGCAGCATTACTCTGGCTAAATGTTGGTGACATATGCCTTATAATTGGCCACTGTTCCTACATTTGGTCACTGCTAGGCTAAGAAACTATTTATTTTGACATTGCAATGATTGAGCTGGCTAATTTATTTTTGTCTTGCATATATTATTCCCTCTTAATAAAGAATTGATTTAAGCGTCGAAATTGTTACAGGTAGGCTGGAGGCAATGTTGTTTGAAGCAAAAGGATCCTGGGAATTGGCAGAAAAGGCTTACGCAAGTCTTTTAGAGGACAATCCTCTTGACCAGGTAAACTCACATAACCTTATGGAGATACCAAAAAAGGGAACTGTTGGTTGTTCAGTTATTCTATGTGATGAAACAAAAATCATATAATTGTGGCTTCTTCTTTTGTGTTTTGTTTTTTCCACTTGATTTTAATCTTTCGGCTTTGCATTAAATAGTCTATGCCACCTAAGTAAAGAAGGTCAAAAGCTAAAGTGTTTATCTTTTTGGTTGTTTTGATTTTGTGCAGGCCATCCATAAGAGGAGGGTGGCAATGGCAAAGGCACAAGGCAACATTTCTGTGGCTATTGACTGGCTTAATAAATATCTAGAAACGTGAGACTAATGTTAAGAGTTTTATTTTCTTCCTTAACTTAAAATAAATAGTTTCTGATTTATATAAGAAAATATTGCATGTATCTGAATTATTCTTCTTGTTTTAACAGATTCATGGCAGATCATGATGCATGGAGAGAATTGGCTGAAATATACGTCTCTCTGCAAATGTTAGATTTTATTCTGCCATTTATTTTCCCCGCTGCAAGGGTTACATTTATATTTCTAATTATTTATCTGCCTTTTGTTTCCTTTGGCTTTCTGTCTTCCTATTAGGTATAAACAAGCAGCATTTTGTTACGAGGAGTTGATATTATCTCAACCTACTGTTCCTCTCTACCACTTAGCCTATGCTGATGTGAGTAACTTATGAAATGTTTATTTTGGTCAAATAAATTCTTCTCCTCTCATTTCTTTTCTCCAGTAGTAACAAACAAGGCACAGAAAACACTGCATGCTAGAGGTGTAGTAACTAAGGGTGGGCAAAAAATCTGGTTGGACCAAACCGCTCTATTTTTTGCATTGTTTTGCTCCATTAAAAATCCATTTATCTAATGGTTTTTATTTTAATCCACATTTTATAGCATTCCAGATCAGATTTCCATTTTAGTTATACAGATTCTAAAAAATGGAAAATCCAAATTCCCAATTCAAATTTTATTTGTTTGAATTAATCACGTTCTGATTTACTCTTCGTCTCTCGGCACGGATTACTTTTTACTCAAATTCTATAACAAAGCAATGCACGTCATTTATTTTCTTTTTGCACGTATATACCTGCTTTTCCTTTGAACATCACAGTGCCATTTCTATTTATTTTTTATTTTTAGTACAGTACATGTTTTTATATAAGTTTAATATTCATATATATATATATATATATAAAAGGCAATTACAACCATTTTCAAAAGTCAAAATTTCAAGTCAACTAAAGAAAGTAATTCAACTGAAAATTTTTGTTAAAATTAATCAAATTGAAATGAACATTTAAAGGTTCTAATTTTTTAAAAATAAATCCAAAATTAATTAAAGTATTATAGGTAGATATACTTTGAATGTTAAGAATTTATGTAATATGTTATCTTTAAATTTTGGTATTATTAAATTATAATTTTATTATATTTATTTAATGTTTTTATAATATTAAACTTTTTTACATATAACTATATTAATATTATGTTAATTTTTTTTTAAAATATGAATTTGAAATTAAAATCTAATTTAATTTTTTATATATAAAAATATGGATTTGGATTTTAAATCCATTCCAAATATTTGGATTTGGATTTATAAAAATCCAAATTGGTTTTATAAAAAGATATGGATTTGGATTTAAAATCTGATCCAAATATTTGGATTTAAAATCTGATCCAAATATTTGGATTTGGATTGGATTTGATTTCCATGACCACCCTTAGTAGTAACATAGCAAGAGTCTTACATTTATTACATATGGACGTTTTCTTGATTTGTGACATTGTCAGGTACTTTATACGCTTGGTGGATTAGAAAACCTCCAAACTGCCAAGAAATACTATGCATCTACTATTGACTTGACTGGAGGAAAAAATACCAGAGCACTCTTTGGTATATGCTTGGTAAGATCTTCCATATGAGTATTAATTTTGTTTGGAACTGCAAGTTATTGTGTTTGAACTGAGTATAGTTAATTTGGAAGTTGGTTGAACCTAGGTTTGTTGGTTGCAATGAAAGTCATCATTTATTTTTGCTTTGGAAGATTTCAGTTTTCCTTCATTGATTCTTGATTTTCTCCTTAATAACTCAGGATCTCTGGATTATTCTTTCTGAAACGATTAATTTATGTATGCCTGAAATTTTAGTTTTGCTCCTGTTCTACAGTGCACTTCTGCTATTACACAGCTTACAAAAGGGAAAAGCAAGGAGGAGAAAGAAGGGTCACAGTTACAATCTCTAGCGGCCAAAGTATTGGAGAAAGATTACAAACAGAGAGCTCCGGACAAGCTTCCTCAACTTACAACTGCCTTGAAGAGTCTAACATTGTCATCATGATGCAGCTTCTCTATTTAGTCACTTATTGAAATTTTCTAAGATTGTTGCCAGCTTGAATTAACGCATTTAGATTTTCTCAGTCATTTTCTTCTCAATATTAAAATGAAAAATTTTCTGCATTTTAACATTTTTAACATTGGTAATGAATATTTATTGGAAGACATGTAAAGTTTCAGATGGCCTGGATCCAAAGGAATTCTCATAGCTTTCATAATGGATAAGATGGGGCCATAATTTGTTTTTGACATCCGTTTCCCACTTGTTATTTTCGGCGGCTGTACAAATCAAGTTAAAACATTAATCCCCCTCCTTGATTAATCATTTTCGTGAATGTTCCATTCATAACATAAATAGTAACATGATGATTTGATGATGTGGCACATTTTACTGTGAAGGGTAGCAGAATTTGCACCACTCTGCCATAGCAGAAAGTGGCAACTCAATCCTATTTTTGGTATAAAATATTTGTTCCTTCGAGGCTTGGTAGCTTGTATTAACGTATTTTGAAGATTTATTTTCGTAATTTTTTTATTTAGATCTTGAAAAGAAGTATTCTTAAACATGGTTTGCTATTTATACATGTTTAAGATATCTGAGTAAATAACTCGAGTAAGTGTTTCTATGATGCTTAAGCAAAAAGAAAAGAAAAAAGAAACTAGTAATGGTCTCTTTTAAGTGATCTATGAATCATTTGCAATGGTCTCTTTTATCAACTGAGAAATGAAAAAAGAAAAAAAAGATTTCATATATGCTGATTTTGAAAGAAAAGAACGATTAATTGAATTTAACCAGTTTTTTATATGATATCATCCCTCCATATGTTAAAACACAAATTGGTATGTATGGAGCTAGTTATGTTTTACTGTTTTACGGGGAATGATTCTCTAAAATTGAATTGAAAGAAAAAACTTAATTATAATATTATAGGCAAGTTTAGTTTTTTTTTATCGATAGATATCGAATAAAATAGTTTGAAAAGTCTACAAAATAGTTTTCATTGAGTTAAAAGTTTGAACAATATTAGTTTTGGTTCATCCTGTGTAGTTTATAGCATAAGTATACTGAGGTCAATTGAATTTATTTTATAAAATAATATTTATAATTAAGAGAAATAAAAATAATATTATTTTTTTATTATATATGTGTGTGTGTGTGAATTTATATATTGAATTAATATATCTAAAATTAAAATTAATCTTATTATTATGACTTAGATCTTAAAAATATGTATTTTATTTGCTATTTTTTATATGAAAATAGTTTATTTAATTTTAAAACAGACTAAAGTTATCTATTTGCCCGATATAGATAAAGTCTAGAGATCATAACCCACTAAAAATAGGTTGGACAGAACCATCTGTTTGATACCTAGAGATATTTATATCCATCTATATATTCTATGATTGAGTTAGGTCTTAACATTTTAGAATTACTTTTTTCTTTTATTAGAACTAAACTTTATTTTAGTAGTCTAAATCTATCTAATAATATAACTAATTTTTAGAATTTAATCAATATAAAGTAAATTTGTTGAGTTTAAATAACCATCTTAAAATAAAATCATAAAATATAATTTTCATAGCACTAAGTGTGCGTGATAATTAAACTCTTTTATTTTATGAATTATTAATGAAACCTTTTAATTATAATTATAAAAGATAAAAGAAACATCCATAAAATGTTTGCCTTTGGATTTATTGAAACTTTACGCAGACTTCAAACTTCAACCGCGCATTACATCCATAATAATAATATATATGCTTATATAAAGTGTCTTCTTTTAGTTTGAAAGTTATTAGAAGGTTGAAGGTTTAAAAATAAATTTCAGAAATTTTTATGTAATTTTTAAAGTAAAGAGAACAAAATCTATATATTTTTCGTCATGAACAATACTCATGCACAGATAAAAACAGAAACAAGATGACATTATCACATTTCCCTCAAATCCACATGACTTTCTACTTGTTTCATATCTAATGAGCAAGAATGCAAAAATGATCTATCCCTTCAAATTAGAGTTTATTTGCAAATGAATGGGATTCAAACAGAAGCTAAAATAGAACTCATTCGGATTCAAAGAGTAGCTAAAGAATAATGCAGTAGACTAAATGGCCATAAAATATATTTATTTAACACTTGAGGTCTTAATGAGCTGGCAAGATAGGTTCGGCAGTGGAAATATTTAAAATATGCAAATAATGATTCACTAGCCAGCACATACACATATTTGGCCACACTAGTGTATCAAATTTGCTAATTATTATCAGACATCAAAGTGTGCAATCCTACTAAGGCAAAAATATATTCATATTAATGCCCCATCACACCGCATAAAACAAACTATAAAATCATCCAGCCTGATAACAGCTTCACCATCTCAGTTCCATAGAGAACATAAACAAGTTTCAAATGGTTGCTAAAAAGAGTTTTGACATTCATTGTAATTTGGTGATCTTCCACTCAGGCACTACCTTCCTCTTCAACCTCAGCTCCGCTGAGTTTTATCAGTTATTTAATGTTATGGCAGCCTTCTTAGTACTTGGGAGTTAGCAATTTGAAGCAAAAGCCTTACGTACTTAGTAGAATGAATCATCAATGCTAATTAAAATACTGAAGTAAAAACATATGAGAACAGGGAAAAGTAGGTAATACTTACTGATTTAGAGAGAATAGAGATGTAATTGAATAAGCATACTGTAAAGTTTGTATTTTAGTAATATGAACCATAAAGTTGCCAATTGAAGACAAATTGTACAGCCAAAAAAGAGTCTCTGATCTGTTAAAATAGCTCAGCTCAGCTCAACAGGATATGAATTTAACAAGGGAATGAGAGAAACAAAACAAAAGTACTCATTTTTACTCAACTATGATTCAATCACATGGTTGATAAACCAAATCTCACTGAGAGGTCTGTTAGTACTCAATCTGTGATGGATTTCATCATATCTACTGGCTCTTCCAAGCGTACAAATTAAGCGAGAAACCAAGACCCTGAAATTTGGTCTCAGGAAATCTCTCAGAGAAAGACCAAGGCAAATCAGAAGACGGTTGGCTAGCCCACAACTTGTCCAAGGCGGACAGGCTTGTCCTGAACATAAAGACAGCATTTCCAAGGGATGTGCCAAAGAGCCAATTATGAACATCCCAGAAAACTTCCACTGCAAGGCCATCTACCAGAATAGTATGATTCCCCCTGAACTTCCATCTCAACCGCTTCACTTGCATCACAGTTTTGCTGTCTATGCGAATTACAAGGCTCGGATCACTAACAGTTGCAGTGTCACACTCAATCACAATATCATGAATTTGGCCATTGTCACAAAATACAGCTTTGGTACCATACAACTTCTTACCAAAAACATGCTCTTTCTTGGCAATCAAAAATCCATTGTGGGGTAATGGGCTGGCATTGGTCTTCTTAAAAGCTTCTTTCTTCAAATCCCCAAGAAGAAGAATCATTTGTCCATCCACCACAGCTCCAACATAAAATCCCCCCAAAGGTTCCGGACTGGAACCAAATTTAGCCGAAGAAAGATCCCAATACACATCAACTTTACAAGAATGAACTTCTAGACTCTTACATCCTCTCCTCTTGGAAAATCCCCACGGTTTGATATCCACCTTACAGAGACTCTGGCTTGAGGAATCGTCGATCGCTACACCAAGACCTTGCCCCATCAAATTCTTACTCCATGTGACAGTAATCAGGCAGGAACTACCGCCAACCCTGCATTGATAAACACAAGTAACCACGTTCTGGGTACTTTTATTAGCGCTTGAAGACGAAGAATCCGCAACTTGAACCCCATTCTCACCAAAACAGGATGGAAAATCCTTCATTTTTTTTTTTGCTTCAATTCAATTCAACTACGAAGCCTTTTCCCTCTGGGGTTTTTCAACAAACAGATGGAACCCAGATTTGAAATGGACAAAAATACCCACTCAGCAACACGGTGAAAAATCTAAAAAAAAGTTGTAACAGACCCTTACCTTAACATGATCAGAAAAACCCATAAAGGAATGGCTTTTTGAATATGGGGTTAGAACCCATGAATCCCACTTGAGAGAAGAGAGTGTGTTACTTCAAGACAAATAAAGAGAATGTGGGGAGTAAACAGCTCAAACCGCATACAGAAGCAGACAAAAAAGCATACTTCTTTCACTTTCAATGTCCATGCGTTACTACGATTGAAATTTCTTCAGGGAAAAAAAAAAACACAACCCAAAACAAAGAATGAAAAAAAAAAGCACAACAGAATATAACATAAAATGAAAAGAACCTTAAGATGGCGACTCTAAGAAGCAAAATAACGGTTGTGAAGAGAATGAAGAAAACCGAAAGTGGGTATTGCAGTGACCGGCGAATGAAGGTGAAAACAGAAAAAAGGTTGTATTTTTATACTGTGGTGTGTATTTTTCTTTTTTTCCTTTTGCGGTGAAACCAAGCTTTTACCTGACACGAACAAGAGAGGAAAATAACGTGAAACTTGAAATCAGACACTGTTCATGTCTTCTAAACAGTCTATTCCCTTGTCCTTCTATCTCGCATATATGTATGTTATCTCTATATATAACAGTTTTTTACAGTTTAATTTTCATTCCACATAAACCTTCAAATAAATATTATTAATCATTAAAAATATCCTATATTTTTCTATTTCTATATATATATAACAATCTATATAATAACATTTGGGGTGTTTTCAGATTCCATTATAGTAAAATAACATTTTTGAAAAAAAAATTAAAGAATTTTTTATAAAATGAATAAATTTAGTACACTTGTGGACATTATTTTGATTATTTTTTCTTTCTCACGCAATAAATTTTAATTATGTTACTATTTATGCAAAAGTAGTATTATAGAAGTAAAAGTTGATGGTGAGGAACGGTTCGTAGGACGTGGACCCTACAAGGTGGTGGAAATGCAAGCACCATCTCACCCACGCATTAGAATAAGGATTACGTGCTTAACGTGTTTTGTCTTAGGCATCAACGTATCAATTATTTTTAAGTTTTTTTAATACATTTATTAACACTTTTCAATATTACATTATTCTTTCCATTATTTTTTTTATCCTAGCAAGCCATAACCCCAATAAATAAATATAGAATTAAAGTATATATTTTAAAAAAATTATATGAAGGACTACACTGAATCTTTTAATTTAGTTTCATGTCCCATCCTAAATATATAAATATGATTGTTTGTGTTTGTTATTCTTCCTTTTCAGGGATTAATGGTTAGTGATCGAAAACTATTTGTGATACAAATTATTAAAAATAATAATTTATTATTTAATAAAAATGTAAAATGCATTTATACTTTCACTTTGAATTAAATTCAAAAAAAAAATTGTTAAGGGATTTTAGATTCTTCATTAAATTATAACGTAAAACCCTGCTTAAAATACATAAGCATAATTCTGCTTACACTAATCCGTGTTGGGTCAATTCAAATCCAAATTTGAATTTTTTATAAATATATATATATTAATTTAATTGTTGATTTTTAATATATTGTTTATTACTTAATTTGTTTGTAAAAAAATTATGATTTAATTGTTGATTTTAATATATTTTTTATTACTTGTTTGTAAAAAAATTATAATGTAATTGTCATATTTTAATCGTAAATCCTTTTAATTATAATTTAAATTGATTTAAGTCAAAATAATTGTTATTTTACGAAATTGATATTGACATTTAATAGAAAAATAATATATGAATTAATAGGAAATAAATTTTGAATGATATTGAGATTAAAGATGAGAAAATAATTTATGTATTATCATGCATTATGGTTTTCTTAATTATTATAATAATGATCTTAAAAGTCATATAAAATATAACTTATAATATAATACTTTTACATTATCCATGCATTATCATTAAAATATAAATATAAATATATTTTATATTAGTAAAACACTAATAGTATGTTAATATTACATCTATATTTTATGCATAAAAATAGTAGTAAAAAAGAACATAAATTTAATTATATTAGATAAATTTATTTAATAATTTCAAATATATTTAATTATATTATTAATAATAAACTATAATTATAAATATTAAAATTAATATGTGGCTGTAGTTTAGTGGTAAGAATTCCACGTTGTGGCCGTGTAGACCTGGGCTCGAATCCCAGCAGCCACACTATATTTTAAGTTCCGCAATTTTTAAGTTTATATGCGGATGCAATTTATATTATCACGATTAATCTATTCAGAATTTATTTTTTTTAATTTTCTAATGTTTTGCTGCTTCTCATTTATTTAGTAGAGATGATCTACTCTCTTCTATTAAGAGTGATGGTAGTTATTTGATTAAGCTTGTTGTGATAATTTTTTATATTTGGATGATATGACTTATGAAGAATTATGTTCGTTTTCAGAATAAGATTGAGGTTTTTATGGTTATTTTGGTTATTAAAGATTTAACTCGTCTAGTGGATAATTCGTCTAAAGCTTCAATGGAGAATGATATGTTGAATTTCAACGTGATCAAGTTTTTTTGTATTAATACTTGTACATTGGGAGAATTTATTGGAGTTTGTTGAATTTTATGGAGTTATACATCCTATGGAGGAAGTTCAAAAGATGAGGCTTACTAATGTTTGGCTGGAATGTGATTTTGTTTTGGTTTATGTTGCGTTTACTGCTAGGACCAATGTTCCTTGAATGCGTCGTAATCGATGGAATACATTTATGTGGTAAAATCAGGTTTGGGGTTACTCATGTTTTTCCGTGAAGGGAATACATGTGCCGATATAAGTTGGTTAATTTAGGATTTATTCATAAAGAATCTTTTAATTGGTATAATAGGCTATCATCTAGCATGTCTTTAGAATTCTTTATGAATAGTTATAGTCTACCTATGTATCGTTTTTTGTTAACATATAAATTTTGATCTAATCCCCATATTTTTATTTTTTTTAATAATATTTTTTTCAGGTCTCACAAATAATTGTTGTTACATGAGGTGTCAGTATAACTGAGATGTCAAGTTGCATAGTGATGTCTAACATCAAAACTTTTATTTAAAAAAATAATAGAAATAATAAAATAAAATTATAATATCAACAAAACATATATAATTATATAAAATAATAAATATTATTTTCATAAATTTTAAATATATTTAATAAATTTATTTGAATTTAACACAAAATTATTTTTTATTACAAAATAACAACAATTATAAATATTATATATTAGAAAAAAATAATTAACTCAAACTTAAAAAAAAATATCATAACTCATTATTAAAATATTCTTTAATAACAAGGATAAAAAATTGTAAATTTACATTTTACACTTTTAAAATAATTTCTAAATTATCTCCTAACTATCACACCACTCACAAATTTTAATAAATCATCCTCACAAATTCATTCTATCATCCTTCAATCCAACATATCCTCTCTAATTCTCTTTAATCTACTTTTTTTTTTTTTTTTTCTCTCCATAAATTTTCACCTCAATCCAAATAATCAGGTTCTGCAAGTTGAGGGAGGAGATGAAATCAGAAAATTGTGAGCAGTCATATCTTCATCTAAAAGATGAGATTGTCTTGGCACTGAGAATTGTGTACTCTCATTTAACCGTTGTTTGATGGACCCCAATCATCCGCATTTTCTTAATTTCCCAGCACCACCAATCCAAATCTGCTCTCAACATATCAGACAACATTCAGAATTTGCATATAATCACGCTCAACATTAGACTACAACAAGTCCAAGACCACTTAATGCAATTTTTTAGTTTGTTTCACTCAAAACTTGGTAGACTTAGTTGTCACAGTTAACTTTAAGCAGTTGGAAACATATTGGGAGAAAACAAGGAAATGGTAGACATACTATAACATTACTTAAACTGTCCATAGTGATTAAACTGTGTGAGAATACAATGCTTAAAATAATGAGTAGCTTGTGCTTAAACAGTGCATGATTGAAAGAAAGCGTGTTGTGAGAGGAAGAAAGAGAAGTGGTTAAGGTGTGGCTTTTGTTGAGGGCCCATCCTCAACCTCAATTCTCTTTTGGGATGATTGACACAAGATACGAATTCAGAAAAGGAGAAAAGGGGAAGTTGTGATGTAAGAAAATCAGAAAGTGTTTTGTACTAGTAGTTAGTGAGTTTGATGAGTTGGAAAATGTGAGTGCAGCACAGCTCAGTTGCACATGATAAAGAATCCACTATACCTATGCCTTGCCTTGTCAAAGGCGCAAATCAAGGAAAAAAACATGACCCAATCAAAACTCCCTGCAACTGCTCTTCATCATTCTAACCCAAGAAACATTGTGTTCTCATCATTAAAACTGTGCTATGCACTACACTTTTTCCAACACCTCACCTCAAAAACACACACCCCTTCAAATTCAACTTCCATTAATACACCCTCTCCATCTTTCTTTCATTCATTCACACACACATGGTTATGGTTATGGTTGGAGTGTAAAGAAATAGAACAACATGATCGCAGGTTGTTTCAGCCAACCCAACACCCCTTCTTCATCAAGCAGCAGTTACTGTTCCCAAGTGCCTCAGAATGTGGTAACATGCATATACCAAACTCAACTATGCAACTCCCCCACTTATCTCACTCTCAGTTGGTCCAAAGCCCTTTTCTCTCACTCCTTAACAGTTTCCGCTGCAGATATCTTTTCCATTACAATTTCTCTCAACTCCTCAACCCTCTCCTTCTTCGGAACACGCCGCGGTTCAAAATCCATTCGCCACCGCAAAATCAAGCTCAACTGGAACTTCACGCGCGCAGAGTTCGCACAAAACTCCGCCGAACCCGAATCGCGGTTCTACCTCGCAATCTCCCACAATGGCAAGCTCCAATTCTTCCTCGGCGACCTTCTCCGCGATCTAATGCGGCGGCAGAAGAAGCTCGAGGCTAAGGGCAGCAGCAACAGCCTCGTTGAGCCGGTTCTGCTGTCGAGGAGAGAGCATGTTTTCGGAAGCAGATGCTACGTGTCACGTGCGGTGTTCATGGGGTCCAAGCACGTGATAGAGATCGAGTGCGGCGGCGGCGGCGGCGTGATGCGTGTGAAAGTGGACGGCGAGACGCGGTTGGTGGTGAAACGGTTGGCGTGGAAGTTCCGAGGGTACGAGAAAATATTCATCGACGGAATCGAAGTGGAGTTTTACTGGGACGTGTTGAGTTGGGTGGTTAACGGCGAGGAAGAGAACAACAAGAAGAACGGTCACGGTGTTTTTGTGTTTCAAGTGGGGGACGGAACGGTGTGGCCAGAAATGGTTGGGGCAGAAAAAAAATTAATAAAAAAAAGCGTTTCGGGTTCAAGCGTGTTGCAGTGGGCAGAGGAGAGTAGTGAGTGTGGGAGGACTTCGTCTTCTTCATCCACCAAGTCTTGTGGCAGCAATGCCACTGGCTTCTCTCTCTTGCTCTATGCTTGGACTGTAAATTAATTCTCATTCTTTCAATTTCTTCTTTCTCCCTCTTCATTCTTTCAAGGGATTTCAACTATTTTGTTCATATATATCTATAATGATGCAAAACACATGTAAGGGCTTGGCTTTGTGACTTATGAGACACTTCATTAATATTCAAAACTCGTACAACAAATTGTGACTCATGTATGGCTCCCACAGCATCTTCTCCAAATATACTTACTTTATTTAATACTCATGATAGGGCTTTCACACACCACACATACAAAGGTAACCATTGCTTTCTTATACAGATGATCATGAGCTTCGGGAGATTCTCTGCAACATCACCTGTTCTGTTATCTTTCCGCCCACCATTTTCTATTATTAAAGCAATCTCACTTTTTTAATCTTTCAAACCATGTGTAATCAATTGCTCCAATTTTTATTTCTTCCCACCTCAAAAACTTTCGCATTTCAATTCAAAAAGTGTACTTCAAATTGTATGAAGATTGAAAAATGTTATTAGTTTTGTTTATATCTTAATTTTTTTTTGTAATAAATCTCATGTTACATGTGTCATCACATGAAAAATTGAAGAAAGTTTCAACTAGTCAATAGAGATTTGCGTTTGCGGGAGAAAGCGTATGAAAGGACATTCCGACATTAAATTTGTTCTATAAAATATTGAATTTGTTTATCTCCTAGTTTCTTCTTATTTGATTAGGTTTTATTTTAATAATATATTTATCATTTTCTTTTATTATACTCTTAATATTTAGAATAAATTTTAAATAATTTTGGCATATGTATTTGTTAGGTCAGACACGGAGAGAATGTTTTTTCTACTATGGATCACCTATTCTGGAAACCACAACACCACATTACCATCCAAAACTTTCAAGGATAATTTCGGTATTTGAAATAATATAGGGGTGCAGGAAGAAATACCCTAAAACAAATCGTGTGCTTCACAATTTTATTTTGGGCCCAAGTGTTTTCATTTTCAAAAAAAAAACATAAGAAGGGGGGGCCCTACGTTACAGAGGGAAAAGATAGATATTATTAAAATTGATTAATTAGAGGAAGCAGATTCATTGTATCTGGGTCTCAGGTGAGTGTGTGCAAGTGAAGTGAGTGAACTCAACTGAAAATCCTTCAATCGAATAATCAGCCATGGCAGCAGAACCCACGCGCCCCGTCAAAATCATCGCCGCCGCCGATGACTTTGGAGCTCCTCTCAAAGACGCCCTCGTCGCACACCTCCGCTCCCTCACCATAGAAGTCGAAGATCTCGGAACCTCTTCCTACTACTCCGCCGGAGCCGAGGTCGGTCGCCGAGTCTCCCAATCCTCCGCCGTCCGCGGCCTCGTCGCGTGCGGCACAGGCGCCGGCGTCTCCATCTTCGCCAACAAATTCCCCGGCGTCTACGCGGCCACCTGCCTCACTCCATCCGACGCCGTCAACGCCCGCTCCATTAACAACTCCAACGTACTCGCCGTCTCCGGCAAGTACACCTCGCCGGAAGCCGCAATCGAGATTCTGGACGCCTGGCTAAACACGCCGTTTAAGTCCGCGTGTCCCGCCAACGATGGCGAGCCCTGGCCGCGGGAGATCCATACTTTTCTGGAGCAGTCGCTCGTGGAGATGCCGGAGATCGGAAAAGAGGGAGCGTTCGACACGTGCGCGGTGTGCTGTCTGGTGAAGAATCGGGAACTGAATCCGATCGAGTTGATTCCGGGCGGTTCGATGAAGATCGTGAGGGAGACTCCAACGTCAGCGTTCGTGAGGTTCAAGGCCGGGAGCGTGGAGCCCGCGCACCACCACACGTTCGGGCACGACTTGGTGGTGTTGGAAGGGAAGAAGAGCGTTTGGAATCTGACTAAGGAAGAGAGATACGATCTGACGGTTGGGGATTACTTGTTCACTCCCCCAGGCGATGTTCATAGGGTTAAGTACTATGAGGATACTGAATTTTTCATCAAGTGGGATGGCCATTGGGATATGTTTTTCGATGAGGATCTCAATACTGCCCAGAATGCCATCGATAAGGACTTAGCTTTAACCAACTCTACACTTTCTTAATCTCATCTCTGTACCCTTGTTAATTACCTTCTCTCTGTACTCTGTTTTATCAATTTCATCAATCACACTCTGCAATTTTACAATACGAACAATAACAAATTGAACCAAGAAAATTTGGGTTCGGACTCGCGAGTGAACCAAGAAAGTGAAGGACAATCTAATGCAATTCAGTATTGTAAATTTGCAAGCAACAAATATATTGGGAATCAATACAGGCCAAGAATGTGCAGATTCTAAGTTCTAACCAGAACAGAAGCATGATCATTCACACAGTTTTCTTGGCCTAAAACAGTAAAATATGATATTACCAGGACTGATCTGATCGTTTAAATTTATAAACATTAAACTGAATAATTGTGCTTTTGTAAGAACTGTACTGTTACTTCAACCTAATATAATTTATTTATCGAAACTATTGGAGTTTTAATTGCATAAATAAACATTGATCCTGTATAAACTAAATGCTAGTTATACTTCAATAACAGTAAAAGCGTAAAAAGATCACTGATATGCTAATTAGTGAGCTGGATCATCATCTGGATAATGGAGAATGATCGTCGATCTTGTTGTGAAATACGGAGTGAACATATGGAAAATGGAGAATGATTGCGGATCGTGTTGTGAAATACTGAGTGAACATGTGAAAAATTGTTTCACTGCCGAAGTTAGTTAAAGTTACAGAAATTTTTAAAACTGTTAATATGAGTAACAAAGGAGAGAATTAAGTAACAAATGATATATTTATAACCTCAATTTTTTAGATAACTATATTACAACTCTTAATAATATTATTTTAATATGTTTTTTATATTATTTAATTATAAATGTATTTTTTATTATATATATTTATTAACTATACAACTTTAAGAGAGTGATTTATCATAAGTGTATATTTATAGGTCTTTAGCTTTATAGGTGGTTAAAACGAGTTAATTATCAAGGTTGGATTAAATGAGTTAATTATCAAGGCTTTCCATTATCAATTGCAACCAAATCTGTAACAGATATCTAGTTATTCAGAGGTAACTTAGTCTACGTTTGAATATTGCGGAGTTGGGTACTACAAGGTGGAAGTTAGTTTTTCTTTCTAGATTACACAATGTTCTTATACGATGTGGTAAGTATAAGTGTATTGAATAGAGTGTGAGAGTTTGTATTTATAAACCTTTTAGAATCTGATTTGTTGATCTTGTGATAATCATTTATGACTCATGAATAGTCTTTTGTAATAAAAGTTTATTGATTAGTCATTCTTGATGATAATTAGAGTATTGTTATGAGATATATAAAGTTATTTCTAGTTATAAATTGTGAAGCTCAGATGCGTCCAAAATCGAGCTGTTTGCGCTTCCGACACGTCGGCGATGTGGATACGCGGTGGGTGCATGCACAATACGATGTCGGACGCAACTGTATGGGCCAGATACGACCTTCTTTCAGGACACGTCGGAGGATACACGATCTACTCCTTGGACACGCTGGAGGAACGCGGTTCACTCTGTAAACATTTATTTCACATAAAATCTTAACTAAAATCTCAAATAAAACTCTCATTTCACAGAAAATCTTAACTAAAATCTCAAATAAAAATCTTATTTCAGAAAATATTAACTAGAATCTCAAATAAAACTCTCATTTCACATAAAATCTTAACTAAAATCTCAAATAAAATCATAAAATCTTAAACAAATCATTTAATAAAAATATATATAAAAATCTTTAAAAAATCCAGAAATAAAAAAGGAAATTAAGAATAAATAATATATTTTTTCCTTAAAAAAAATATAATTTGAAAAACAAATTCTATAAAATAAATTTATACATAGCCGTGTCTCGTGTCCTATAATTTTCAATTTAGCCGTATTTCCGTGTCCGTGTCGTATCCGTACCCGTATTCGTGTCTGGGCTTCATAGGCTATAAACACACAACTTAGAAACTTTTTTATGTGCAAAAAATAATTTCAAATTACATAAATTGGAAGTGAATTTTTTAAAGTGAAGATTTCATATTTAGAAAGGTGGAAAAGAAAAATATGGGGGTGCAAAACAAAATAGCCTCCTTGTAAACTTAGAAGCCCAACATCTAAGCCTTGGCCCGTATATTGATTAATTGATACACACGGATTTGCATTTCTCATTTTTATTGCTCCAATATGACAGACTCCTCAAGACGCATTGGAGAGTTTATAAATGTAAGCTTTAAAAAGTATACACTAAGACCTTTTTTTACAAGTTTCTCCCAATAAAAAGTTAAAATTAGTTCATTTGCTTGAAATAATTTTCAAATAATTTAAATTGTGCACAAATCAATTTTAATTTCTAAAACAACCCATTTCATTGTTTTATTAATTTTCTCTCATAAAGTTCTTTTAAAAAAATTGTCCTAGAATGTCTCTTTTCTCATCTATTTAAAGGCTCAAGTTATCCTATCCACACAAGTTTTTAAGTTCATCAACTTACCTGCATACGTAACTATTATCCAGTTACAAGATTGACTTTTAAAAAAAATGTTTCTTTTTATCAGCCACTATGATTTTATTTTGCAAATCCGATATTGTTTATGCGAAACCCTAAATCCTAAAAAAAATGTTTTAGAAACTAAGAAAGTTGTAAAACCTAGAAGGTTGCTACTTGCATACGTAATGGAGGAGCTGATTAAAAATACACTTAAGTTAAAATTTGGTATATGGTAATTAGAATATTGATTGTTGTTATCTGTGTCCCTTTATCTATTTTTTACGTATATTTGTAAAATATAAAGTGTAAAATACTCAACACGATTTAGCAAGTTAATAATATTGTAATTAATGAAAGATTTTGTACATATGGTGGAGTTATACATACGTATATCTCTTTCTTTGAAAGATCTTAGAATCTGAAACCATTATCGGATTAAACTTTAATCGTTTGTAGTTATTGATAATGTTTGGTCGCAAAAGTATTGCTCTAAGAGCAGGTCGCAGAATCTTTCTTTATTTTTCTTTTGCTTGTAGAGCTTTTGAATAACTAAAAAAGCTTTTGTTGGTACACACAAGTACTGAGTACATGTACAACTTCTAACAAATTTAAATTGATGCGCTTTTCTTTAATTAGGAATAATATGCATTTATTTAGAAATCCATGAAAGAGATTGGTGGAGATGTTTGAATTGAAGAGGATTTTCTTGGGAAGCATGATGCACCACTGATTAAAAGAGGGTTCTTGAGTTGAATACTAAAAAAGGGCAAAGTTTTCTACGTGGAATAAAGAAAGGCACTATCCTAAAGATGATATCTAGAAGTGGAGGGCAAAAAAAGTTGCATCCTTATCTTTAGGCCAATAATAATGATTAAAAAGGTAGCAACTAGCCCAACACAAACTTTTCCACAAAAATTCACCAAATGTGATGCGATGCGTATTGAGCGTTCCACAATCTAAAGCACCCAATAAATGAAATGTTCCCAAAATATTAAAAGCAAGCTTAGGTGCTTTTGGGAGCCCTATTTGGCTTTTTGCATTTGGTAGAGCCAAACAGGGAATCACTATGCATGCATGGTTTTGGAGTGGATAAAACCTAACGTACTTTCCTACCCCCCAAACCCTAGAGGTGAGGTGGGCATAAAGTAAACAACGTTTTAAATGCACTTCCCCTCCCTTTAATGCTTTTGGACAAAAAAGAAGTTTCTAAACACATCCAAATAGTAAAAACTTTAAACCCTAAATCTATATTTCATATCAACTATCAATTAGATATAAACTCAATTTACTATATATATATATATATAAAAGAGTTAATTCTCAATTTATATTAATGTGATTTAGAGTTTTGGGGTTTAGGGGTTAAGGTTTGGGAGTTAGGAGTTAGGGTTTAGGGGTCAGAAATTAGGATTTGGGGTCTCTCATACCACCAACGAATACCAAGACTTACAAACAACATATCAATAGTGTGTTTTGTTTTATGTCTTTGGTGATATGTCATATCTTTTATAAAGTCAATTTTTGTTGTTGATTGAGTTGGTGGATCTATTAGTAGGACCATAAAACAAGTAGGGGTATAATGTTATGGATAGTGAGAAATAAGAATGGACACACTGATGTAAGATTATAGGATTATCTTAAATTTATGTAGTCCTTCAGCTTTATGACAATGATGCATGTCTTTATTTGAGGGTGTGACCGCTTTGGTGGGGTGAGACAACTCTATCTGGTGGATTTCTATATCTTGGTCTGGTTTTTTTACTTGATATGTAGTACAATGTTTGTCGGATCCTTAGTTGACAGGGTTCTAGGATCTTGTAATTTGAGGTTTTGTACAAGGGTTGAGACATCCCTGAAGGGTCTCTTTTCATTTTATTTATTCCTTATTGATAAAAAAAATCTTAAATTTATATATATGTCTTATATTGTATTTAGTTCGGTGTAAAAGTTAAATATCCCTTAAATATTTTATTTAATATTATTTTTTATGATATAAAGGTTAATATGGTATTAGAGCTTTTAGTATCACTGATGAAAATATAGATAAGATTATTAGGTAAAACTCTGACTCAACTTATCAACTAAGATAAGATTAGTTAAAACTCACATACAACTTATCAACTAAAATGATAGGAGTTAAGAATCTAAAATTAAACTTAGTTGATAAGATATAAAAGAGATAAGTTTGGCGGAAGTGATTTTATGAGCGAGTATCAGAGTTTTGGATAAAGATGCAGATGCATTTCACAAATGGTTTCATCGTGATTCTAATCTCTCATATTGGACACTTTGGCTTACTTGTAAAGCACATCTTTTAGGTACACTTTCCGTATTTAATTTCCTTTTCATAATTCATTTTCTTCTACGTACTTTATTCCAAACAGGGTCTTATAATCTTGCACCAATTCCATTACCAAAGTTAAAAGAAAAATCATTTCCCTTAAACAAGTGTTACGTAATAATAATAATAATTTTATACTATTATATGAAATCAGCTACATGATTTTCTCGTATATATTCTACACATTCTTGTGAAGTGATATTCATACAATAAACCATATTTGACTGTACTTTGAAAAGTATATTAAGACAACTCAAATTAGAATTGATTTTGTTGATCACTTTTTATAAACATTTATTGGAAAAAATATTTTTCAAGAAATTTAAATTAATTTATTGTCGATCATTTATAAAAATTTTAAAAGTATTTTTAATTTGTACTTTTGACTAAAATAAGTATTTCTTTTTTAATTTCCTTCTCTCATGACGTTTTTATAGATAAATTTATTCAAACAGTGTGAATGGATGGTCCATAAGGACAAAACTGGGGTTTGGATTCCAATTTTCAACGATAGCTAGCTATAAATGAACAACGTGAAAATTGATTCTTTTTCGACAAAACTTACTTATCAGTTTGAGTCAAATTATAAATTTTAATTTTTGAGAACGTGAGAATAAAAAAAAGAAAACGTATGATAATAACTAATTATTTAACTAAAATTCTTACATTTGTCATTTAACTGAAAGTTAGATTCTATATATTAACTTAACCAAACCTAAAAGTTTAATACTAAGCCCATAAAAACTAAATATCCATACTTATTATTATTATTATACTACACAATGTCTAGAACATGAAACATCCAAGATGATATGTACAATATAGTTAAATATATTTTGGTCATTTAAGATAAATTTTTTAATTAAGTATGTTTTATGATAATTAAACTATATTTAATGTTAAATTAATAAGAATGATTAACTATGAGTAATTGAGGCTTTAAAATACAAATAAAATTGATTTTTCGATGCGTGAACAGTCACTATCCGTGAGGATCAGAACTAGCAAGTTACTCTTAAAAGAGTAAATACCCAAATATAACCCAGAAATATAATTATCTTCACAACTGAATTAACTTTGATGTTACACTTTCAAAACTGAATTTGATATTTCTTTAACAATGTTCTCCATATTTCTGTAAGACCAGGACAAAACAATGTGAGTTTACAAACTATTTTTCTGTTTCTGCTTACGGTTTTACAACATAATATCTATATTAATCTAATAAGGTATGAAATTACTACTCTATAAATAAATAGGTTGGTCACAATCAATTAAACTAAAATACACACATTTATTATAACATTTATTACCTCCTGCTTTATAAAAATCTCATTTAAAACAAATAGGAGGAAGTATTTCCAGATCATACAAACAAAAAATTATTATTATTATTATTGTGTTGGGTGGTTGATGAGTAGTTTAATAATTGACAGAGTAGAAATGGAGAAAGTTGATGAAAATGGCATAGGATAGGATCACATTTGTGTGTGCAATGTGCTGTGCCTTCAAATCAGTGCACCCTAACCTCCAAACACAACACAACTCCATTTTACACTTCTCACTTCTTCTTTCACCCAAACAAAACACAATACCTTCTCTTTTCTGATGTTTCTGTTTGATTTATACCAAATTCCCACATTCTCACACAATACCTTTTCATTCCTTACCTGTTAATGCCACTCTTTGCCTTCTCATAAACTAATCTCATCACACAACTTCTTCTTCAATGGAATCATAACAATAATATCATTTATTATCACTAATAATAACAACTTAATAGTAATTATACACAATTTTTTTATGGTTTGTTTATAATACTCAAAATATAAGATACTACAACTTAGTTTTAATATATATAGTATTTTTTTAGGGAAAAACCAGGTCCATTTAATATTGATGACGACAAATAATATTTTGACACTTATTGAAAAAAATACATCTACTTCGTAATCTATTTTAATAATATAATAATATATTATTAAAATATTATTATTTTGATTTTTTTTTTTGATGAGTATCAAGATATCACATCCCCGTGATGACATTTGTATAGACTTTTCCAAAAGTACTATTAATTGTACTCTGTTAGTCTTCTGTGAGAAATATATAAATACTTATTTTATTTTTCTTACTCATAGTTTTTTATTTTATTTAATAACATTTAATTTTTCTTTTCTTTTTTTTTTCATAAATTTTTCTTTGACTCAATGTGTTTATTTCCTCTTCAGCAAAAACATTAATTATTGTTTAAATGAGTTATTTAATTTACTATGAGTGAATAAATGGCTCTGGGCCGAAAGGGTGAACATATTATCATCAATTATTATTACTTTTGTTTTGACTTTTAATACTTATAAAGAAATGTCACACTGTCAGGCACATTCTTATTTTTGGCCGTTCGATTACTTCAAATTTTGTTTTAACTTTTGTGTGCCAAGTCTCAGTAAATTGATTTTAGAGTTTAATTTAAACCTACAATTTATTTTTAATATAATATTAAACTAAATTCTATAAGATTGAATTAAATTTTAAATTTATTTTCTAAAAAAGAAAAAACATAAATAAATTTCATTCCACCTTTCAAAAACATAACACATTGAAAACGTACACACTCTATTCAGTAAAAAAATTTAAATCTTAAATCTCTTCTGTTTTTTGGTTTTGTGTGACTAATAGAGACATGGCAAAATAGCTATAATTAACATAAATATTTCCTTTTAATTATAATCGAATAAGTAAATAAGTATATTTCAATTTATCAGCTGTTTAAAGAATATATAATTTTTCAAAACGTTATTTTGAATTTTTTTCTTCTTCATATTTTAGGGAATAAATTAAATAAAATAAACTCCGTAACTGGTATATTTTGTGAGAGGAAGTCCTAATTATGTATAGTCAGGAAATAAAAAAATAAAAAAGTGGAATTATACCTTAAATGATAATTAAAATCTTAAATATACAGTTACGTTTAATATTTGATAAAGTAAACTTTTTGATTGGGAAAATTATGTTGGGTCAAATAACGTTAAATGTTATAGACGTGGATTTTATAGAAAAAAAGAAAAGAATTTTATTTTATTTTATAAATATAAATAATGTCCCGTCGGGGTGGGTGGCTCCATAATCTAAACCGTCAAACGTATGGCAATCTAAAGTTGCTCTTCTGTCATGTCTCAATCCTCAATAATAATAATAATAATAAACTTATTATTATTATTAATACAAGAAAATAAATTGGTATTGTTTAGAGTTATTTTTCGTGATGGAGTAGTTTATTTTTATTATTGTTGTATGAATTGTTATGTAGTATTGTTGTTATTAATTATTAAAATAATAAAGAAAAATAATTTAAAAGTCAATAAATACGTTAGTATTATTATAGATTGGTTGAGAGATAAATGGTGGAAAATTTTGTTTTGAGGCTCTGGAGTAGAAGAAGGGAAGAAATGTAACGATAAGAGAGAAAGAAAAATAGAGAAAATCATAAAGAATAAGAAATGAATGAACTTCAAACAGATTCTTCTGCCTCTTCGGAGTTCGTCGAAGTTGATCCAACTGGCAGATACGGCAGAGTAACTATACTCTTTTTCTTCTATTCTCTCCTTTTTCTCTTATTATCCCTTCACTTTTTCATCATTTTTTTGTTTTTTGTTTCAGTACAATGAAATCCTTGGCAAAGGAGCTTCCAAGACAGTGTATGAATATTTCAGACTTCCCATTTCTTATCTTTCTCAAATTTTCAATTTTTTTTGGTTGTTGTTTGGTTTGGGCCACTTCTGAGGATCTTTCTGTGGCTTTGTTGAACTGGGCATTTGATATTTTGTTCATTTACTTCGATTTTCGATTGATTCAGATATAGAGCATTTGATGAGTATCAAGGGATTGAAGTTGCTTGGAACCAAGTCAAATTGTATGATTTTCTGCAGAGCCCTGAAGATCTTGAGAGGCTTTACTGTGAAATTCATCTTCTCAAGACGCTGAAGCACAGAAACATAATGAAGTTTTACACGTCTTGGGTCGACACTGCTAATAGGAATATCAACTTTGTGACTGAAATGTTCACTTCTGGCACCCTTAGGCAGTGAGTTCCCTCCATTTTCAGCCTTTTACCCTTCCTCTACATTACATGTATTTGATTCTTTTTTGTGCTTTTGAGAACTTGTACTATTCTTTTATTCTTTTATTTATCACAATAGGTATAGACAAAAGCACAAAAGAGTTAACATTAGGGCAGTGAAGCACTGGTGTAGACAGATCCTGAGAGGGCTTCACTATCTTCATAGCCATGATCCACCTGTGATCCATAGAGATCTAAAATGTGATAATATTTTTATCAATGGGAACCAAGGGGAAGTTAAAATTGGGGATCTTGGGTTGGCAGCAATTCTCCGCAAGTCTCATGCTGCTCATTGTGTAGGTATGTCTATTTCATATCATATAAGAAGCTAACAAGAAAAACCTGGCCAATTCTAACTCCAATTAGTTCAGTTCATGGATGCCAACTTTTGAAAAATGGCAGTAACATAAAACCCACGGTTGGCTGGTGTTGTTAAGATAATTAGGGAATGATTTAGGATCAGCAATTCTAATTAGAGTTTTATCTGTCACGTCTGTATTTCCACAGGAACACCCGAGTTCATGGCACCAGAAGTTTATGAAGAGTCCTATAACGAATTAGTTGACATATATTCCTTTGGAATGTGTGTGTTAGAAATGGTCACATTTGAATATCCTTATAGTGAATGTAGTCATCCAGCACAAATCTACAAGAAAGTTATTTCTGTAAGATTGTTTTCTCTCTCTTTTCTGTTAAGTAAGCAATTTTTTCAGGAGTGGCAAGATATGAATCGCATTTTACATTTCCAGGGGAAGAAACCGGAAGCCTTGTATAAAGTAAAGGACCCAGAAGTGCGACAATTTGTTGAGAAATGCGTGGCAACGGTGTCTCTAAGGCTCTCTGCAAGGGAGCTTCTAGATGATCCTTTTCTTCAGATTGATGATTACGCGTATGATTTGGGGTCTGTGGAGAGTGGAGCATTCGATGGCTTGGGTCCTCTTATCCATCAACCATTTCTTAATCTTCACCGGAGCTATAGTAACATGAGTACTGAATACTCAAATTGCTTTGAATATGAAGGAGACTGGATTTCTCATCCAGCTGAGATTGAACCAAATGGAATTGAGCTTTTCAAGTGCCATGATGATGAAGCCTGCGAAGATGTTGGCATAAGCATCAAAGGAAAGAAGAAGGATGATGGTGGAATTTTTTTGAGACTAAGAATTGCAGACAAAGAAGGTTGGAATGTTGCCTTTATTGTTTTGGTACTTTATGCCATAACTTGTATATTTTAGGATGGAATTTGAGATTGATAATTTGATTTATTTATATGGCAGGACATATTCGAAATATTTATTTCCCATTTGACATAGAGATGGACACAGCATTAAGTGTAGCAACTGAAATGGTAGCAGAACTCGACATTACTGATCAAGATGTTACCAGCATAGCTGATATGATAGATGGGGAAATTGCTTCCTTGGTACCTGAATGGAAGCCAGGACCAGGAATTGAAGAAACTAACCATTTTGTAAATAATTTTTTTTGTCACAATTGTGTGTCCAATGATACTTCCGGTGGCAATGTTATGGATTTTCATTCACATAATCAAGTTGGAAAGAACTCGCAGCTTCCTCAATGCTGTAGGCATGGATGTACTTCAATGCATGGACGATTCGAGGAGGTAACCTACCCATCTGAGTATGACAATCACGTTAGAGGAGACACACCTATCGAATCAAACCAACCGGACTGTCAGCAGTATCAGGAGCTATGGAATCATCAAGAAAGTTGTGAACTGAGTTCAGTAGAGTCTGATCAAAGCCTTTCCAATGAGCAATATCAACAATTAGATAAATCAGTATTAGCAGAAGACAAAGGAAATGGTGTTTTGGAAAACAAGTTTGCACATGATCCAGGAAACCCCCCTAGAAGTTTATCTGGGAATTATTTGTCTACTATCAGTTTATGTCTTGGCTCCGGGAGTGAATATGAGAACGAGGCTCAACAAGAATTGAGATGGCTCAAAGCAAAACACCAAATGGAGTCAAGAGATCTTAGGGATAAAATGTTTGGTGTAGTAGCTAAATCTTCACATTCTAGTAACAAAGAGCACAAAACAGAACAAGGCATTATTCTACCATTGACAGAAACAGTAAATGGAGTGAAAAATGGGATTCACTTGAAACCCTTGTGTAATTTCTGGGATTATGATTCCAGTTGCCATTCTGAAGTCCAAAAGAGCCACTCCAATTTGGACATCCGAATGCCCCAAAATTATGAGGTGACATTTTCTCACAAAGAAGGTATGGTTGCTGCAAAGAGTTTCTTCACAGGGTCGCTTCGAGACACTCCATACAGAACAGTTTCCCTTCCCGTTGATGCTGTGGATATATAATTTTATGACAATCCTTGAATTCTTTTGTGCATTATGTACATACAATCCTAGAGGCTATATGATTGCAACACCATTTTCTTTTCTTGGAATTTCAGTTTCCCCACAAAGATACAAAAACATTTTCTTACGAACTTGTCAATATGCATTACAGTGTCCTATATTTGCATATGACAGATTTTGTTGTCGTTGATTTGCTGAGGAGATACTGAGTATAATACCAATTGGTCAAAGTCGATGCAATTTTGTGAAGTCTTCGAATAGAAACAAATACTACAATTGCTTACATTTTGTTTTTCTAAATAGAACCACAATAATTGGGTGTGCAAACAGGGTCAAATTCCACCTTAAACTTAATGCGCGTGGAAATTCAACCCAAATTGGTGACTGTTCATTTGTTAGTCAATTACCCTTTATTACGTTCATTCCTAAACATTGAGCAAATTCAAAACCTCATGGTTGTTTCTAGATTTCAAGCAGATAAACTGAATAATGAGTATTAGTTGTTGCTCTGCGTTATATACACACATTTGTCTAAAATTAGAATTTGAATGACGTGATTGAGTTTTCATGTGTATGGAATTGAAGGGACTAAAGGTACATTGACAAAGGACATTGTAATCAATTATTTATTACTTTTTTCTCGAGATTGGTTTGTCCATATTATTTGGAGTGTGAGTTCCCACTGGTGTTGGCCAATGGAATGGTTTCTGAACCTTTTTTTTTCTTTACCATTTGCTTTATTTCTTCTCAATCATGAATGATGATGCACTTGTTTGAAAAGTAAAACAATTTATTGAACTCAAGAAATCGTTTTTCAGGAGGTTTGCTATTTGGATCATTTTCTTCCTTTTTCTTAAAAAATGTTACTGTGATAGAAAGAGACTCATACAAAGAATTACTGCTCAGATTTAGATCATAAATAAAACCTAATTATAGCAAAATATTTGTAACTAAATCATCCTATTAAAGAAGTTAGTCTAGTTAAAAACATTGAGTTTCTTAATAATTGTAATATATAGCAAAATCTATTTATAATATTTCCAATGAGAGTTGCTCGTGAGTTGCTTATTAATAAACGAGATTTTCGTAAATACGAGTTCTTCAAAAATTAACAGTTGTTTTTATAAATAACGGTATTTAATTTTATGATATTTACATTTGCAATTAAAAAAATGTTAATAAAAAACTCTTGTAAAATAACTCTCGTTTGAAATGCTCTAAAACTATTTTTTTTTGTCTTGTCATGGGGTTTTCAGATTTACTAACTAGAGACTAATCATGTTTTATAGTATGATTGCCATTAATTCAACCAATTTTTAGATTCGATAGAGATTAAAAACACCTTCTTTGCTACATAAATTGTTCCCATCACATGTAAACATTTATACAATTAGATATAAGTGATTCGTGAACTATTTTTACCAAGTAACTTCTTCGTTGATTTTGAATTTTTTTATTGAAATTTCCAAAATTACCTTGATCATTACTAATTTACATAATTAAATAATATTTCTTACTAATTCAATTCTAAATAAAATCAATTAATAGTTATATCACTATATTGACTGTCATATTAGTTTAAGAGTTAAAATGTTAATAATAAATGTTTTGTGTTTTTAGGTAAGATTAGGAACAATAATATCCTTTATGACTTTTATACGGGAAACAAATTTTTCTAAATCTAAAAATAATCTATTCAAGTTAGCATTTATTTATATATTTACATGTGAGTATTTATACACACATTTTAAATTTAGGTAAAAAATAAGAATATAATTGAAAAAATAATTAAAACAATAGATAAATTAAAATTAAAAATCCCACCACTTTAAAAGGAATAGAGTTAATAATTTACTATTCTGAATTAAAAATATGTTTATCTGAAATTTCTTTACTAAAAATTTTTTAGAATAAAAATTCATAACTATTTAACTAAGAGTATTAAAAGTTTATAATATTAATTTGTAAAATAGTAAAATTTCAAGGCGGTTTTATTTTTCTTTCTTTATTCTTTCTATATTTTCTTTGTCCCTGCAACTTTTGACTCCCGATGTGGGAAAACTCAAATAATTCAATGGAACGCATTCAAATATCACAAAGCAGAAAATGATAGGCCCTTGACTGATTGATAATACTAGTCAAAATCATATGAAGGTCATAGCAAAAAAATATAAAATAAAATAATATACAAAAATCATCAAAGAGTGAGAAAGAAAGATTACTGAGATATAACTATAAGGTTTCTTTTAAATGACATTGGTGTTATTCATTAGTATGTTTTATTTAAGATTTTATGTATCATACTATTTATATTATTGAATTTAAGTTGTTTCTCATTCAATAATTGACATCTATAATTATTATTAATTTTCAATAATTACTTTAAAAGATGTGAAAAAATATATTTAATTTATCCATGATATCATCACAGTCATTAGATTTTATGAGATGTTGGCATGGAGTCAATAAATGTCTCCAGATTCATTATTGAGCAGTATGTCGGTCATGACTGAAATGCATTATAAAAGTGAGCCAACTTTGTAGCTCGCAAATGGAGCTTATGTGAGCAAGTCAGATAGAGATCAAAAACTAATAATTCATCCAACCAGATAATGGATTTAGTCTACACCAATACCAAAATGAACAGATAATGGATTCAGTCTACACCAATACCAAAATGAACATAGAAGTTTTATTCTATTCTATGATCACAACTTGCCAAACTTTTTAACGAATGTATTTTTATATTGTCTTGCACGTAACAATTGTGGAAAAGTTCACAAAATTTTAAAGCAGAGCAATTTCTAAACAGAAAAGGCACCTATTTTAAATTGCAGTGATCAAATTATTCTCTATAATATTGTACATATTGTTTGGGTATATCCTACTTGTAATTTTTACAACTAATTCCATCAATATTTAATATTAAAACCTTTGTAAGTGACGTTGGCTGGAGCTGAAAATTGCCTTGCAGATTGAGTAGCAGGAGATATCTCAACCCTGGAGATGATCCCTAACCATGCAATCACAACACAGTTTCAGTTCATAGATCTAGAGGGCTTGAAGCAGAAGGCAAGCATATCATCACAATCTACAATGGCCGCAAAAGTGGGTAATCTTCAAGTAACTCCCTTTCTGAGAGAGTATCGTTCTCATTCTGGGGTGTCCATAACACCTCAACTGCCTGTAAGTAATTCAAGCACATAGTGACGTCATTCAACCAACAACGTCTAGAAAGGACTATCAGAGCAACATTGATCTTACCAATAATTTGCTCGATGGAATGGATCCAAGTTTCTGTAAAGCGTCCTTCAAGTTTCCACTTCCATTGATGCTAGGAAGTTTATGCTCTCCTTCAGCAGCTGCCAAGATTGTTATCTGATAACATGAATTAGAAGAAAAATTAATTTAAGAACTGTCCTCGTGGAAAAACCTTCAGTCTTCACCCTTCTCAGATTGGATCAAATTTGATCTAGTTTTTTACTCAACCCAATTAAATGAGTTGGGTTGAACTAGGTTTAGCTCTTTTTACTTAAATCCAACCCAAGCCATTTAGAGAAAAAAAATATCACTTAACAAAGAGAATACCTCAAAATAAATATTTTCAATATTTTAAAATTTACTTTTTAGAAGACAAGACAAATACATAAACAATATTACATGATAAAACACAAAAATGTTTTAACTACGGTAAATCTTAGGCAATATGTATTTTTATAACATATTTATATGTAGTTGGGTTGGATTAGATTTATCGGTTTAAAATTCAGGAATTCATTGCCTAATCCAATTCTAATTAGGTACATTAAAAAATCTCAATGATCCAACCCGACTCACAAATGTAATTGGTTGGATTGGACGAGTTCTGGGTTGAGTAGTACCCTCTTACCCTTAGGAATAAAGGTCTTGAACAAACCAGTTGGAAATAACAAAAACTCGTAATTCACACAAAATTATAAAATCTACATGATTTTTTTTTGTCTCTTCTATTTACCTTTAACAGATTCTCAGGGCTTAAATTTAACATTTTCAAAGCCAAACAAAAAATGAGAACAGATTAACAAAGTTTACTCTAGTTACATGCGTATTGAATTTAGGACATTGATGATATATGCCTGCTGAGTAACAGATGAAGGTAATCTGTTACATTTACAAAGAAGCACCAAACATCGGAGTTATAAATGAAGCAGGAACCGCTCTGGGTGACACAAACTGAATCGATAAAATCAAACAACATCAAGAAAAAGAAAAGGCAAAGAAAGAAAAAAATATAAAAATCCAAATTTATTCGGGTATACATCACTTACAATTAGAACGTGTTAAAACAATTTAATTCTTTAAGACAAAGGTCAACAGATTCAATTGTGCTAATGTCTACCAACCACCGCATTAGAAATACAGGTTTTGAAAGAGTAACAAGGATGAGAAGATTCTCAATTGGTTCAGACTGATTTTATAATTTTCTGTCTTACATCAGGGCCCCATAGGCCAAATACTCTCAACATCTTTTCGACTGTTTTCTTCTAGATATGGATGTCAATAGTGACACCACACTAAACCAAGATGCTAAAACAGGTAAGACGTGCCTAAAATGTACCAGTAGTCAACTCAAAGGTGAAGCCCCCCCAACTTTATACCTAACACAAGTTAATATGTAATGATATGATTTCATTATCTATCCTTACTTATTAAGTTACTTGTAAGTGTATCGTGAAGATATGGAGCAGTAAAATTTATGCAGGAATTGAAAAACGTGGTGTTTAATCAAATTAGGTGCCTGAAATCTTAGTATGAAACTTGAGATATTTAAATTGGAATTTGTTCGTTTCCTATTATTGCACTGTTTGTTAGGGATAGACTACCCTCAGTACTCTAGTAATATTTGTTTTCTGTTGACAACAAAAAATGCATGTGGGGAATACAGCTTATTAAAAACAAAAAATAAGGAAGTTACTTGAAAACAAAAATCATACCACGATGTATTCATTGCTGAACCCATTCGCTCTCTGGCTTCTTGTGCTTTGTCTCTTTATATTATTAACATTGACCAGTGTCTCTTCATCAAACTTTCCCCGCTCTTCAATCGAAAGTTGATTAAAACGTTTCTCCCCATCTTCAATACCCCGCTTTACGTCCACCTACACAAGTGTCAATGTTAGATAACCCAGTAAAAATCAGTAGTTTCTGCTGAGTACACACGAAGGTGCTGCCAATTTGATGTGGATTCTCCACAATAATGTCGGTGAAACTTTTGACATAATTTGGTTGAAAGAATGTGAGGGTTTCGTATAAGACTGGGTGCAATTCATGAGATTGAGGGTTGCTGGCCACATCACAAGGTGAATTACAGATGAACAACTTACCGAACCCACCCTATTTTGATTTCTTGTTGGGATGTATAAGATGAGTTGACGAAATATAAAAGCAGAATGAGAGTCCAATTAGTACAGCAGCAGTAACAGTGGAAAGGCAGTACAGTTGCTATGTTTGGTGGTACTGTTGATGTTATTCAAGAAATTATAGGGATGGAGGAGGAGCAATATCAAAAGGTGTCAATTCGCCAGACGCTGGGCCATGGCTCAATTTTGTGCTTCAAGGGAAACTAATGTGAGAAATAAGAAGAATTTTGAATTAACTTGACTGAGTCTTTAACCCAGCTATATGTTTCAATTGATAGTCGTGGAGATTACATAAGTAATAAATGACAAAGACAGTTGTCTTTATCATTGCTCTCTTGATGAGACAAAAAGAGAAAGACATTTTTTTATACTTCAATGTGACCCTGGAGTAATTATGCTAACAGCTGATTGTGGCGTTTACATAGTCCTCTACCCCGAGGTTGAGGTGAATGTTTTGGGGGGGGTATTGTTAGATAACCCCCTAGTTAGTTACAATTATTGAAGGTTTTACATGTATAATAAAATGAAGAGTAGAGAAAAAGAGATCTTGTCATTTTTAGAGAAAATTGTTACTGGAAGGGGCAGACCCTCAAGGTACTGCGCTGTTCAATCTTGTAATTGCTGTTTATCCCTATTTCTTCCCAAGACTAAATAAGTGTTTTTGACTTCCTTAAACATGCAATTCTAGAAGACTCATAAGATACAAGACTAAAATCACTTACAGATGAGTATGCTGAGATACAGTAATCAGGGTGCCGAAGCAAAGCTAGGGTTGTCTCTGTATCAGAAAGTCAAGTAACAAAGTAAGTTATAAAAGAAAGTAGAATACAAAGCCAAGTTGTTTTATGCTACATTATTATAACAGTCAAGTAACAAAGTAAATTATAAAAGAAAGTAGAATACAAAGCCAAGTTGTTTTACGCTACATTATTATAACAGTCATAAGTAATTTGATATTTCAAGTAAATATTCCATTTCAAGAATTTCTATGTTTCCTCAACAGTAGTTTTGATGTATATATCACTTATTCAATATCCACGCTATGTTGACAAAAGTGTATATATTTGTTAAATGAAAAAGAAGACATGGACATATGATGTTGAAACAGTGTGTCTAAATGACACTGCACAATTGATTTATAGAGAAATATTGCATAAAATAACTCGTGATTAGAGAATATTCAGTTTCCTCAAAATCAAATATAAAATCAATATACATTAAGTGTATAATATTTATTCCTGATTTTGAGCAATATTAAATTAAATCTATAAGCTTTATTCTAAAGTTTGAGAGGAAGTGTAATGAAAACCTTAATATTTACACATTAATTGAAGAATACAATACATGCAATGCTTGAAACTAAGTGGTATGTTGTATATACCCTGGGGCTTAAAAGTAATATGCAATGTATCTGACATTATTCTCCAGGATTTCCGTTTTTATTAAATATATTCTATCGGTATCGTGGATAGAATATCATCCAATAGACTACTTTTACCAGGATTATGCGGAAGTCTATAACTTGAAGCCCTCAGAAACCAGAACACAAATATCACAATGCACCATTGTTAACCAAAATAAATCCTCAATCCTTCAATGTTTGTTGCACAAAATAGCAAATTTGAAAATAATAAACATGTTCACATGTTTGGCTAACCTTAGAAGAAAAAAGATGTGATGAAAAATAGACAATAAACAAGTGACTGAAAAATCTCATATTTAGCAACTTCACCTGTCAACACATAATGCAGCCCTTCTGAAGTTGATGTGTCAGCAACTTCTGCAATCCTATTCAGATCCTTTTGAAGTGTGCGACCCATCCCCAACAATCCGACCTAAAAGAACAACACCCCCATTGAACATTTGGCATTCACCAGAGATTTAACCAATAAAAAAAAAGAGAAAGAGTGTGTGCTGGACAATGATAGCTGACAAACAAGACTTTAAACCCCACTAAAATGGCACAAACCTTGGCACCCGAACCTTTGGATCATAAATCTAAATGAACAGTATATGCATTAGTGAGAGAAAACATGGTAATAAAGCATAACTTTTAGATAAGTAACAGTAGTAGTAACAACTTATTGGAAGAGCATGTAGCAAAAATGGTTCATGGCTTTATGCTAATGCCAGCAATCAACCAGGAAAGAAACTAAAAAGGGAGGCACGGATATTTATCTGAAAAACATGACCATGATTGAAGCTTGAGCATGGTATTTTACTCAGTGGCAGCAAGTAATATGTAATAAATAATAAATAATAAAATACAAAGTGAAATAATATCCACATCAAAGTCTTCATACTTGATAAGTGTTACCCTTATTTTGATTATTAGCGATCAAAAGAACAATTCATTTAATCCACAAGGAAGGGTACATTCAGGGAGGTCATTCCGTCTGGGTAGACCATCAACAACTAGAAAAACAATTGCATAATTTGAAACTTTCTCGATAGATTGTCTAATTCATGATATTTTTACCCCTTTGATGTTTCCTTTTAATAGTGCAATGTCGGGACATTTTACTATTCTTCTCAATATCTGAAAAAAGACACCTGAATTAGTTTCTCATTGATCAACTGTAATCTGCAATACCTTCTTGAGTGCCACAACTTCTGATACAGATTCACAGCTTACTTCAATGTATCCATTTCACTCATCCAAAATTTCCCAATGCTATGTTAGGCATTAGACTTCACCTATCCCTCTCAGCAACTTGAAGGATGCAGTGCATTACAATATAAACAGATTTCATTGTACAGTTTAGAGGGTCAATTTGTTTCCCTTGGAACACTGCCCTCTTTCATTCCTTTCATATATGCCATAAAATGTAACATATCAGCTATGTGACCCTCTGTACTCCCTTGGCCTTACTAATACTTTCCAATCATTATCTCCAACAACCGTCCGAGTAACCTAATTATTGTTTCCTTTTGAATTATTCTTAACATGCATCTAATTTTATTCAACCACTATCAGTCTTACGAGGCTTTTCTTGTTTCTTGGACCATCCTCCCATCTTGTAGGTAAGAGATTAATCTCTCGCAGCACTGCTAAGCGCCAAAGCAGGAAACCCTCCCTATGGACCAAGCCCCTCTACCCAAAGCAACAGTGAGTGCAAATACTAACCCCATACTTAGGAGCTTAATGTTTCATCTCAGCAGAACAAATGTATCTCTGAGCTGTTCAATCTCATCCCGAACAACCCAACCTAAAAGAAAACCACTTCCATCCAAATTCACAAAAACCTTCAGAACGAAGACTAAATAAACCAGCACAGTAACATCGGCAGTTAACAATTCGCCAACAAATAAGCCCTCTAAACCCAATCAAAACAACAACAACAAAAAAAAAAGTGTGAAACCTTTGGTTCAAAAAGTAAGCCCAGCTGTTCAAATTTCAGGCTCAAAACCACAGCACGGATGCAAAAACATGACGCATAGCTGAAACCAGGAAGCAAGAAAGATAAAGACTAAAGTAAACTAAAAGTTGTTAAGTCTGCAAACCTGAAGCTTTAACACGGTGGTTTTGTCAGCAGCAGTGAGCACACTACCCTCGGAGCGATCCGAAAGAAAACCAGAAACCAAAACAAAGGCCAAAAACCCCACCAAGATAAAAAAGAAACTCGAACCCGCTCCCACTCCCACCCCCACGGCGGGGCCCACATAAACCCCACCAAACGGAGAAGGCGCGTAATACGGCGCCGAATAGGAGAACCCTGACCCTGAAGTCCTCGGCACTGAATAACTCCTCGACGAAGAACTCGAAGAAGAGGAAGAAAACGACCTTCCTCCCATTCTTCCTCCAGATGCCGCGAATGCGGAATTTGGATCGTACATTAATAGCAGCCCCGCCAAGAGCGCGGCTATTGCCGGTTTCTTCAGCGCCTTCAACGTGTTGGACAGTGTGGTGGCGAGAACCTCCCACGCCGATTGCGAACTATACACCTTCTGAGGGTTGCGCGACGAGAGACATTTGACGGTGAGGGTGGAAACGCGGCGTTTTGAGTGGGGTATTGGAGCGAGGTTATGGAGGTTTGTGCGAGGTGGAAGAGAAGGCAAATGGGTGGATTTGAAGTGGGAGGGATTGGGCTGGAGTAAGAGGGTTAATGGCATGGTCATGGAATTGAATTGAAACACGATATGATTATTTTTGCAGTGAAGAGGGGAAGAAGGTGAAGAAGATATGTGTGTTGCGTTGGAACCAGAAGAAATGAAGAATTGGGATTTGTGTGGCCATGTAGGCACCAAAATCTCTGTCCTTTTCACCCTAATTCTGCCATTTATCCCTCCACCTGGCTCAATCCTTATTGCATAATTTTGATATAAGAATTATTCTGTTATGGAATTATGTTTATAATAATGAGTCTGTTAATTGGTTTTAATCACTATAATGACTTGAATATGTGGTTGACCAAGTTATAATAGTGTTTTAACTATTATTTAAGTATAGTTTAAATAATTTGTTTTTTATTTAAATTATTAATTATTATTTTTAATTTAAAGGTAAACTTTCAAACCAAAAAAATTTATTAGAAGAAAATCATCATCAATTTCGTCAATTGTATTGGTTATGCAATTCAAGTTATGAATGATGATTCTTTGTTCCGTTTGGATTTTTTTATGATACATATTTGAATTTTTTTTAATGTTATGCTTGGTGAATTTTTCTAAAAGAAAATACGATTTTTTTTATTAATTTGGATAAAAACATGGTATGAGTTTGTTTCTTTTTTTTCAGTTTTTCTTAATAGAATAAGCAGGTTTCCAGTTTTTATATGTTTGGAAAATCTGCTTATTTAAATGAGAAAATCTTATATATTTTGTAAAAAAAAATTTAAAAATTATTTCATATATATTTATTTTAAATTTAGCCAAAATGACTGATTATGAGTGCATTAATTGATCATTAACCTAACGAGTGAAAAAAAATGAAGTATTGTATTAATAAAAGAATATTTTATCTGTAATTATTCCTCTAACTTTTTTTTCAATATTTTAGACGAAAAAACAAAATATATAAATGTTAAGATTTTTACCTTATGCACAAAGAAATAAGTAGGTTTAACTAGATTTGGTTGAAAAAATACCATAAACCTATTATCTTAATAATGTGTTTGGTTAAAGTTTGACCATTTATAAGAAATTTAAAAAAAAATTATTTACACTTTACAATAAGGTGCAGGAAGCAAAAGCCTACAAATTTTAAAAAGCTATTGAAGATTTTGAATTTCAATAACTAAAGCCCAATAACTAAAAAAAACCCGTGTTACTAATCCGCTCTAAAAGCCCAGCCCGTTGACGATCTAAACCCTAGAGTTATAAAAGGGTTAGGGTTTCGTTCTGTGTCTCTTCAGTGTTGCGTGTTGTGGAGCTGCTGTGTCCCTGTAACCGCATCTGTGAGAAGTTCTTTGGTGGCACACTTCACTTAACGGCATGGCGGACAAGGCTGTTACAATCAGAACCCGCAAGTTCATGACAAACAGGCTCCTCTCCAGGAAGCAGTTTGTGAGTGTTCCGTGCCCTTCTTTTTTCCGATACGAATCTGCAAATGCAAATCATTGTTTGAAATGCATTTTCAAGTCTTATTTGTTTCTTTTTCTGATTTTTGTTGTTGTTTGCATATCAGTAAGGATTGCAATCATTCGCCCTTTGAATCTGACTGTTTCGATATTTGTTTTTGTGAGAATAGTGTATATTTAATTGAATCACGTTTTTAGAAGAATCGCTTTTGTTTAATTACCTATTGTATGAGCTCTCTTGATCTGAAAGTGTGCAAGGAGTAGTGTGATTTCCACATTTGTATGATTGTAGGCCAGTAGATGCTCCTGGTTTCTTATTCGTGTAGTGTTTGTGGAGTTTGGAGGTTATTTCCTTAATTGAAGCGGCAGTGATTCGTAGCGTCGGCACCTCTAATCCTTCTATATACACATATTTGTTTTGCAGGTTGTTGATGTACTTCATCCAGGGAGGGCAAATGTTTCCAAGGTACCTTCGATCATTTTTTTAAAATAAAATTTAATTAATCTATGTCAGGAGTTCAGTAACCGTCAATTTTTCATGCTAGCATTTGTATATCAGTTTTGGTTGTTATTGATTGACAATTACAATTGTTGAATAAATTTGTTTTGTGTCGGTTGTGGAATGTAGGCTGAACTCAAGGAGAAACTTGCTAGAATGTACGAAGTCAAAGACCCTAACACTGTATTCGTCTTCAAATTCCGAACACATTTTGGTGGTGGAAAATCTACTGGTTTTGGTTTGATTTATGATTCAGTGGACAATGCCAAGAAGTACGAGCCCAAGTACAGGCTTATCAGGGTGAGTCAACAAATGATGCAATAATCTCACCTGAATTTTATTATAAGATGGAATATGTTGTGTTTTATGATTTTATTTTGTTATGGTACTACTGCACTCATTCTTGGGACCATAAATTAGTTTTATAAATAATTATTTAAAGTAGTTTTTTTGGAGCATAAAGATTGGTGATAATTTTCCATAGAAATCATTGGATATACTTTGGTTGGTTATGGTGACTGTATTCATTCTTTAACTATAAATTGATTTCGTTAGGTTCATTTTGCAATTTAAGTGTTATCTACATTTAGAATCTTGGCATCTGTCATTTTGTTTTCTTTGCCTGATGAATTTTTTAGAATGCATGTCCGGCAGCAGTTGCTTCTTGTGCTACCAAACTAAAATATATCTTTTACAGAATGGTCTTGACACTAAGATAGAGAAGTCAAGGAAACAACTGAAGGAGAGGAAAAACAGAGCAAAGAAGATTCGTGGAGTAAAGAAGGTAATTTTGTATGAAATTATAAAATGTTGCATTATTATTTGCTTGATTAAATGATATAATATGGCATTTTTTGTTTGTGCAGACAAAGGCATCTGATGCTGCCAAGGCTGGAAAGAAGAAATAGGAATTGAGACAACTTATTTCGATTCTAAGGTTATATTGGTTTCGGTGCTTTGTAATAGTTATTTTATCTTATGCTAGAATTATAGAATGAGAGATGTTTTGGTACAAGTGTTGATCCTTGTTTTATGTTTTGCTTATAACTTCAGATGTTGAGTACTATCATTGAACAATTTTGAGAGCTCATGTTTAACTTTCCTTTGCTTTCAAATATTTGGTAAATTTAAATGAGGTAGTGTTTTATTTCTTAGTTCTAGGTTTACCTTTTATTAACTGAAGTGTAGAAAGAAAACAAAACCACCCAAGTGTAGAAAGAAAAGTACAAAACCACGCAACATCATGTTTTGGCTATAATATGTTTAGGTACAGACACCTTGTTTAATTTCATGTTGTTGAGCATAGGCTGCTGACTAATTTCCATTTCATATGCGCATTTATAGAAAAAAAATTACCCTATGCAGCTAGATATAGATTTCTCCGCCTGCCAGAGTTTTGGTTAAACGTTCCCAGGTTCTCTTAATTTGTTGGGTTTCATCCCTATTTGTCAAAGTAAATTTGTCCAGAGTTAATACAGTTTTAAAGATGAGTTTGAAGGTTACATGCTGATTTGGTCATAGCTTCCGAGTTAAATGACAAAAACGTATGGAAGCTTTATTTTTTATAATTGTTTTTTTCGTCAGTTTGTAATTTTATGTTTGGTTTGATTAATGTCTTTTCGTATCCGTAGATTGTATTATATTTAATATTTAATATACTACAATCGAAGATTGATATTCGTACGAACCGCATATGTTAATGGAACTATTGTCGAATGTATTATGGAACTATTGTCGAATATATTAGTAAGCATATAACTTGTATTTGAAATAGTAAAACAATATTAAACAAAAGAAAATAGTCTTTATGGAGATGAATGTTATACTGTGTTGAAGTGGTGAGAAGGATATTGTCATACGCATGACAGTTTTATCATCATATCTCTCTTTGGAAAGTATAAAGTAGGTTCCACTCAATATCTCTATCAAGAGGACACACAGAATTTGTAAAATAATTTTGTTAGGATAAAATTTAATATTGAGCAGCTCTCTTTAGCAAACAAAATTAATGGAAAGAATCTGTGTATATAAACCGAAGTTTGATAATTCAATTGCGTTTAAAACTAATTTAAATTTTTTTTTGTAATTTATGAAGCCCAAAATTGTTGAGTGTGTTACACGTTTTTCTTTTTATTTCTTTGAACATTGTCTTCCTTGGTGTAATAGGGAATACAATTATGGATCAAAGGCATGTTTGGTTGTATAATATTTACGAGTTTTGCCAACAAATGCCTTAATATTTACGAGTTTACAACACATGCTATATAGATCTATTAAAAGTATTTAATCTACTGTTGAATATTTTAAAATGACAATGAAAGTTTGATTTTTGAACTGTTAATTCAAAATTATTCGACTATCTGTATTTGTTCAAAATAAAATATAAAACTTAAATGAAATGTTTACGATTCTATAATGTGCCCTCAAGATGCATGGTACAAATTTGTTTCCATATAATGAAATGAAAGCATGAAAACAAAACAGCAGTAGGTAAAACAAATGACACACGTCAAAGTAATTATTTCTCTTCGGTTAGTAATTCTCAATTGAAAACAAACGTGAAATGAATGAAATCAGAGAGTATGGAGATTTTAACCACCAGCTGGTTTATACGATGCTGCATCATGATAAATTTTTATGAACATAAAAGTAATTTTTTTTTAAATTTTAAATAAATTTTGCTTTTAATTAAACATAAAAAATAAATAAACAGTATTGCAAGTTATATTAGGCAAAAAAAAGTTGCTTAGGAAATTTTTCTCTCTGCTGTGCGCACATTCATCTTTAAAAAAAGGATTAAAACAAAGATAACATAAATAGCATTTTTATCATTAAAAGTTTTAATTAGAATATAGATTGTATACGTGGTTAAGTCTAACAGATTTTTATTTTCTAAAAGTCTAACAGTCTAGCAGATTTTTTTTTCTAAAAGTCTGACGAAATGTTAAAAATACTATTTTATTGAATATACATATCTTCTGTTAAAAATACTGTTAAAACATATCTTCTGTTTTTTTTTTAACATTTGCAATGAATATTTTGTTCTTCTTAATTAGTTATTTGATGAAATTAATTTTTGACTTCCACGAAGTTTTTAATTATGAAATATGAATGAAATTAATCAGCAGGTGCGAAACTATGTAAATATTAAGTTGTTAAATAAAAAAGAAGAAGAATTGGAGTATTTGGTTGAAGGGAAATGAATAATAGAAAAAGAAATGAATTTGGTTGCGTTTGTGGGAAAAGAAGAAAGTAGATTCCTTGTAAAATGGAAATAGGGAATAGAAAAATGATGTAGGGGGTTGGTTGGTCACTTGGTCCACTAGGCTACCTAAACTAAACTAAAAACCAAAACCACCCTTCGGATTCCCTTTTACCATCACCCAACCAAACCAAACCATGGGTGAGAGTGAGTGAGTGAAACCATAAACCAAAACCCGTGACTCAGCCCACACTTCCTTGGCCTAACCACGAACCAAACCTCTCTCTCTCTCTCTCTCTCTCTCTCTCTCTCTCTACTTTCTATCAATGGCATCTCAGCACCACGATGCCGTTTTCCGCGAAGAAGACATGGACGACGACGACGACGAGTCTCAGGAGGACGAAGAGTTCGAAGAAGACGACGACGTTTTGGCCGCCGACGATGAAGAAAACGAGCGCTCACCATCCACCGCTCTCGCCGTCACCGTCGCCGTACCCGGTTTCGCCATCTCAAACGGCGGAGCCGCTCCACTCTCGACGTCCACCGCCACCACCATCGTTATCGGCGACTCTTCCGATCCGAAGAGGCGGCGCTTGGAGACAATCGAGGAGAAGAAGCCGCTGGACGACTCGCGGCGGCTGTTCCAGCGGCTGTGGACCGACGAGGACGAGATCGAGCTACTGCAAGGGTTCCTGGACTACACCTCTCAGCGAGGATCCTCTCACCACAACGACACCGCTCTGTTCTACGACCAAATAAAGTCGAAGCTCCAACTCGATTTCAACAAGAACCAGCTGGTGGAGAAGATCCGAAGGCTGAAGAAGAAGTACCGAAACGTCGTCAACAAGATTGGCTCCGGCAAGGAATTCTCCTTCAAGAGCGCGCACGATCAAGCCACCTTCGAAATCTCTCGCAAGATCTGGACCAGCGTGGCTCCAATCGGCGAAAATTCCTTGGACGACGACGAAATCAACCCTTGCGCCAACCCTAACCCTAGCCCCCACCCTAACCTTAATTTTAGCCCTGTAATTCACAAGAACGAAACGATTTCCAGGAATTCGGCGGAGAAAAAAACACCGAAACGCTCCAGACCTCGATCGGCGGTGAAAGTGGAGTCAATCGATGGATCGGCGTCGAACAGAGATCATAATTGTACTAGCAATGCTACAGCTACGGGTACTCCTACTGCTACCGCTACTAACACTACTGCTGCTGCTACTGCTACTACTATTAACAATTGTAACAGTGGTTATAGCAAAAACATACCGAGTTTGATTGAGGAGACCGTGAGGAGTTGTTTGTCACCGGTGTTGAGGGAGTTGATGGGAGCGATGGGAGGGGGAGCGTTTGGGGGAAGAGGTTCGTTGAATTTAAACCCTTTGGCTTCGATGAATTTAAGTTATGGTGGTGGAGAATTGGTGGATGAGAAATGGAGGAAGCAACAGATATTGGAGTTGGAGGTGTACTCGAAGCGGTTGGAGCTGGTGCAGGATCAGATCAAGGCCACCATGGAGGAGTTGCGGTCCAGTGGAGGAGGTGGAGGAGGAGGCTGAGCACGCACGCCTTTTACTTTGTTCTTCGTTTCCTTTTTGTAGTGAGTGATTGGAGTTCTCCTCTTCATCTTCACTTCATCACACCAAGATTTGCCTCGTAATTTGCTTCATACTCATAGCTTAGCACTTAGCTAGTAAGTAGTGAGTAAGTGGTAACTAGTATTTTATTTTTCGCTGATTCGGTAGAGCATTTGTCAATTAAAATAAAATGTCTTAAATTTTAGTCGTTTTTATGTTCCTTCATTTTCAATCCTCTCAATACATGTACAGAACAGATTCAAATAATTGGTGCGGAGTGATGGCTTTGAACCATTCTATGTTGTAAAAGATGCAAATCTAGTGCCTTCTTATTATGGTTTCCACGCTCTCATTTCATCTTCCTTTCGTATTCCATGGTTTGTCAAATATGGCATTTTAATATCTGAAAGAGATTCTACCATGTTCTGTGCCAATTCTTGAATAACAACAAAACAATGTGTGCCGCAAACCATTTCTCCAATTCAACCGCAGTGGAATTGTCTATTCATATATGCTGCAAGCGATTGGAGCTGGAAGCTCTTTGAATCTTTGATGCAGAACCCGTCTCATATGGGTCAGTTTGTATCTCTGATCACCAACAACGATCGTTTCTGGCTGTAGTTATTGAATGTTCAGTTATTTTTGGGCCAAATCAACAAATCAATCCCTCCAACTGCTATAATCTGTCAATTTGGAGTTTGAAATCCATAATTATTCATCATTTTAATAATTAGGGTATTTCTACATGTAATAGCAGATCATAAGTTTAAAATATGCTCATGCATTATAAAATTTAAGTTGCTGAATTATATAAAAAAATTATCTTAAAATATGAGAATAAAATATTAAGGGTCCGTTTGGATGGAAGAAATTGGATTTGTGAGGATTAGAGAGAATGAGAGATGGAAAATTGGATTTATGAAGATTAGAGAGAATGAGAATTGAAAGATGATAAAGTGATGTAATAGGTGGAAAGAAATTTATAATTTTTTTAAAATATGTAAAATGTAAATTTATAAATTTATCTTTATTATTAAAATATATTTAAATAATAAATTATGATATATATATATATATATATATATATATATATTCCTTTTAGGTTTGAAGTATATCAAATATTATTTTTTTAGGTTTCAACTACACAACTCCAACCACTAAGATCTAATCTGAAAAATAAAAAATATATAAATTTTTAAAAATTAAAAAAACTAATAAAAGAAGAAATACATTAAAATAATCGAATTTTCTATGCAATTCAAATACAAGGAGAATCGATTCTCAATAATACTAAAGAGAACAAAATCGATTGTAGATATTTTACATAGACATAAAAATCGATCGATCGATTATCTTAAATTATGCTTTGAAATTTCAAAGTTTTAGCATGTCAATGAGATTTCAAAATTAAAATTAACAAGATATTTATGTAAAATAGTTATATTTACTTGGATCACCTCTCATCTTTACATATTTGAAAGGACCTGGGACTCTTCCTTCCATCTGCACTTCTCCAAAAATCTTAATGAAAATTGAAAAAACATCCACTTATACATTACTAGAAACAAATACTGTTTAAAGGAAAAATTGTAAAATACTGTACCATAATGAAATCTATAAAGAGTAAATTAAAGCAATGGAAATCACCTTAATATCAAATTCATCTTTCATACAACTGTTAACCCTTGAATTTGGTGAACATTAATTTAGTTGTCAATTAATGATTTGACCAGCGTTAGGGATTAAAGTAATTAATAGGTCAATTTCAGAGTTCAAACTGCGCTTTCTTTGAATGATACGAGGAATTAAAGTAGATTCTGATTTTACAAGTAAAATTTATTTATTTGTTGAGATTCTTTTAGGACAAACATAATAAATGTTTTCAAGACAACGGTTAAAATATTATTATTATTATTACATGAGTAAGTGTTCTTCACATAATTTCATCGCAATGCGATCTTCGTTGTAACTTTCAATAATTTTATTATTATTATTATTAATGCTCTGGGTGTAGTAGTTGGCATGCCATTATTTAAATGGTTTGGAAATGGTAAGCATCCGTTAGTTCTGACTGGATGATTCCGTTGAGTTTGATTAACTTTCCAACTTTTCTGTGAGAAAAATAGGTGAAAAAGCAAAAGAAGAAGGTTGTTTGCTGAAATTCACGCAATGATTAATTCATCCCTTGGCCACTATTTCTTTTCGGCAAAGATTTTTCATCGCACAGACTCACTTCACCAAACAATAATAACAAGTAATGATGCCAATCATGTGGCCAAAGGGAAAAATACTAAAAAAACTGGGAAAGAATTATTTTGAATGTAAAAGAAGATTACGCGAACTCCTTGACAATTGATGACAATTAATGACGGGTTAAGTCGGTTAATCTATAATTAAGGATTATTTAATATAATCTTAAATATGAATCAACTCCTAATTCGATTCATTAAGGTAATATAAATAGTAAGTACGTCATTATCTACAGTACTCTGACATCCGAGTGCTAAAATTCGATTGACTTAAACGTTGGAGTGTCTTCTACCAATATCATCCCTGCCTGTGAAACCAAACAACCGAGTGAAGGAAGACGAAACAGAAAGCTTGAAATATCGATGACCGACCGAAGATAGAGACAGGAGAAATCTTTCTCTAGGTCCTAAACCCGTTCGAGAACAAAAATATTGATGCTTTAATAAAAAAGTTTAATTTCGAGAAAAAAATCATGGCAATTATATAATCGTTGGCTTGTTGATCAGTCCTAACAGGATTAATAAAACAATATATTTCTTTAAATTTAAAAATTAAAAATATGATTTTAGTCTCTCGTAATAGTTAGGTTGAATGAGGGGGTGGAGGAAGAAATTGGGGAGTGCAGGAAGAAAGAGGCGACCGAAATTAAAGTGATGAGAAGAAGCCCAGAGAGAGTAATATTATTGGAAGGAAGAAGAGGAAAATTAGAAGATAATTAAAAAAAATAGAAAAGAATGCATACCTTATCCAAGAGGAAGGGCATATACTATGGTTATTCTCGTCTTCTCCTCCACAGAAGAACCAACCGTCGCTCACGGCTGGCTCTACCTTTCAACTAACAATGGCTTGTGTAACTCCACCACCACCTTTCTCTCTCCATTTCTCAACCTTCTCCCTCAAATCCAAACCCAAACCTCATTCTCTTCCTTCTCTCTTCGCCAAATCCTTCTCCAAACCCCGAAAACTCACCGTTAACTCCATCGACGTCTCAAAGGAAGACACCGCGCCCACGCCGACGCCCACGCCGGCGCCGGAACCAGTAGCAGAGAACTTGGACTCGCGGCGGCTGGAGGAGAAATTCGCGGTTCTGAACACTGGCATCTTCGAGTGCCGGTCGTGCGGGTATAAATACGACGAGGCGGTGGGCGATCCTTCGTATCCGCTTCCCCCGGGGTTCCAGTTCGAGAAGCTTCCAGACGATTGGCGGTGTCCGACGTGCGGGGCCGCACAGAGTTTCTTTGAGAGCAAGAGCGTTCAGATCGCAGGGTTTGCGCAGAACCAACAATATGGACTCGGGGGAAATTCCCTGACCTCGGGTCAGAAGACCATCCTTATATACGGCACTTTGTTGTTGTTCTTCGCGCTCTTTTTGAGTGGTTACTTCCTACAATAGTTTCTCTTCAACCGCCTAAGGTAACTTTTTTTTTTCTATCAAGAAGGGTTATGTTGGATTGGATTGGATTATGTATTTATAGATGAAGGGTTATGTGAATGTATGTATGTATGTAGTCACTACTCACTACTAAGAATGTGCTCTTCCTCTTTCTTTGCTATTGTTTTGGGTGCAAGCTAGCCCAAGCTTTTCTCGCTTTGGATGAGTTATACAATTCCTATTGTATCAATTGAACACCACTTTCTTATCAGATCATCTTAAAAGGTGTAAAGTGTTATTACTTCCTTCTTAGATGCTATTGAGGCATACAACACATACATCATCACAAGGAGTATGTGTAGTTTTTATGGGTACTTGCAGGGTTTTTCTTTTATGATATATCAAGCATCGTAAACGTTTTTTCAGTTAATTACTTTTTCAGGCATCATTGTATCAATTTTCTGTTAATCGTTCAATTTGATAATTCTAGACAACTATAAATATTTGTCCTTGATGATTCTTATTCATATAACTTTATCTTCTTATATAAAGACACTGGAAAGGACTACAATGTTTTGTGCTTCCGAGTCCACATCGCGATCAGAGAATGGTTGCTACTAGAACACAACAGAACTAAAGATAAATTTGAAATAATTTTATTAATAAAAATCTAAAAATTGAGTCCAAGAACTAATTTATCGGGATACTTAAAATCACTGTATTTAGTTAGTGATAATAGATTTGTCTTAAATTTTGTGTTTTATTTTTTCAATATATCCCGTGTTATTTATGACACTCTTTACTTTTTCAATTCCTTTAATCTTTCTCATTTTTAACATTTTTTTTATTTACAGGCACGTGAATAGTGAAAATAAAGTTTTCAAAATGTTTTTTAAATAATACGAAGTTTCATATTAAAAAAAGCACATTTGTGTATTCTACTTATCATGTACGGAACTAAGGAAAACCCTTCATAATCGAAGATAGTTATGTGTAAAAAATTAATACATAAGATATCCTAAATTGATTTTTATAGAAAAGATCAAGCCTAGTCTCTAATTTAATTTTAACATTATAACCAGAGTGTTATACATGTAAATTTTTAATACTTCAACAAAAACGAAATAAACTTGGTCGGCCAAATTCCTTCTTCAGAAATCGTTGAGCTGGTGTTAAAGTCAATCCAATTAGACTATCGTCTATTGACTTCACTGAAAAAATAGATAACACTCAGAATAATATAAAGTTATTTTATACTCTAATCCAATCATAAATCATCATAACTCCTGAATCTACCAACTTTTACCACAATTACACTCTAAATCACAATTTTTTTTAATTGATTGACAAATTTTACAGTATAGCGTTTTTAACTCATAATATTTTAAAATCTGATTTTTAAACTACAAATTTACGATTGTCTATTAAAGTGAGGTGTTGTACATGATAATACAAGTGCCACTGAGCGCAGCGGGATTTATACATGCTACCCTACTCATAGCAATTACAAGTTTTTACAATATTTGAGTATTTGTTTAGAGTTTGAAAAGCAAGAATATTGTGAATATACTATAGCTTTCCCACCTTTCCAAGTGCCCGTGTCTAGGGAAGCCAGGTCGCAATTCTTTGCAGGCTGTAGCACCTTCACAGCAGCAGATTTACTTGAGTGTTATCCAAACCAAAGCTTTAATAAGAAGCATTTGTCTGCCTATTGCATTTGCATTTTGATGGTAAATGATTTCCGTAGGGATGAGCACCAATTTGAGGAACAGCCCAAGGAATGGAAGAGGGCACTTGGGTGACAAGGCAAATAAACTCCACAACAATCACTATTGATTACCGTACTCTGGCATATCTTGGGGTTGCCGACTTCTAACTTGGTACACCTTCTTCATCTGCTTATTATCATAAGCTCCTCCAATTGCAACTTCTTGATGCCTAGCATATATTCCGTTCGTATCTGGTGCTCTAGTAATCCATTTTGGAGGCGGTATAGGAGGACCCAAAAATTGCTGTTGTAGATTAGTTGTTGGCCCTGAATTGGGTGGCCTCGATAACATCACCACAGGTGTCTTTGGTGGAGGCACTGCATGTGGCCTTGGTCTTGGGCCTTCCTCCATTGTCAAAGTATAGAACCCAGTTCTCCCGTTGTAGTACTGCTGTTCATGATGCTGTGACCTATCCTGTATCCTAAAATTCTGTTTGTCATTATGTCCACCATTGGATGAGACTGGATATCTAGGTCTAGTTATCATGCCCTGGTGATTGTAATGATGTCCGTAATAGCCACTTGTGTCCTCAGCATAATGTTTCCCAGGTCCAGAGGGTCCAGCTGATCTCAGCCCCCTGTTCATTGCATGATGGCCTGGAAGCTGCTCAGGGAATCCATATGGTGCGTTATTTGGTTTAATATTAAGGGAGTTCTTCACAAGACGATGTGCTGCTTCTCCCAGTTGAGGCCCAGCCATTGCTCCATGTAGCTGTGGTCTGTCGCATGCATCACACAAGAAAGGTAAGAGCTCTAACAAATTTCTATTTTAACACTCGCATAAAGACCATATTTCAGGCATGGAAAACTTCACGTGCTTAATTTAAATGGCATCGAGAATTTGTCAACTCAATATGGAATTTTCTAATTCTCCATAAGACAATTCCTTAAAGTAAATATTGATAATTTCCTAAAAAAATTGCCCACATACGGCAGCGAGTAATACCAGTACCACAACCACATTGAACTTTAAATGTCACTAGCAGCGGGGTTTATTTATCCAGACATAAATAATATGTAAAATTATACTACACCAATTTAATTACAAGTCAGGAGGAATAGATTCTAACCTTTCTCTGCCATGACGCCGACCACTATTTTCTTCGTGCCATAACACAGGAAAAGGTTTAATATCAATGGCTTTTAATATCTGCAAACATAACCAATGTAAAAGTAAATGAGACGTAATAACATTTAAGGTGTGTTCGGATAAAAGCTTAATTAAGCATTTGTTTAATGATAAAAAGGCTAATCCATAAGCCAGAGCAAAAAGCTTATTGAAATAAGTTAAAAAGGAGTTATGGCAGTCAAGCTACAGTAATAGTCTAAAAATAAAATCCACATTAATTCATTCAACAAGCCCCAACCCCACACAAACCTAAATAAATGAATCATGAAACTCCGTCCTTGAAAATGTCGAATGCTAAGAAAAATCATAATACCAACCTTTTTGGGCATTAGTACGCCATCGGGAGGTCTTGGAATATGTCTATGTTTACGAGGATTAAGATAAGTAACATTTCTGAAATTTGAAACACTCAACATGAGTTCGTCCATTGGTTTTAAGTATCAGAAAAGTGTAAAGGACAAAACTTACAAAACTTGATTAAACTCAATGTCTTGCAATCCCTTGACGGGAGAGGATACAATGGTTCTGAGCTCATTTCTTTCATACCACCAGAGGTGTCCATTCATACCATCACTGCTAACAAAGATTCCAAGACAATTACCAAACATATTTATGATTTTGACTGGTGACTATTACCAAACCATATTCACTAACCTAGCACTTGGGTCAATAGGTAAAGGAGTTCTATCATGCAGAGACAATTGACAAGAATATTGGTAATATGACAAGATATGTGGAGCCAACTTATGCGCTCTGCTGACATAAAGCAGATCAAGCATCTCACTATTTCGGAACTTTTCCTCCCCCTGCACATAAAAAGTCTGAATGAAATCAAGCACCCAGAAGCAAAACTTCCTCAGGTAAAAAATATAAAGTTAAAAGTGCTCCAGCTGAAACCAACAGATCTCAGAAGATGCACAACAAAGTGTCAGGGATAATTGTGCAAAGGAACAGTACTAAGAAAGGGTTAACTTATCACTTAACAATCAACTTCTTAGACTATTCATTCTTTGATGCAATTTCAAGTCCAAAATTTTTGGACCATTAATCTTTTACAGTTAGTCACAAACGTAATAGACTAGAAAAGTAAAAATAAAAAACAATTCCTGACCGTTAATGTGTCTTCAAGCTTGCTTGTGGCAGAAAGCAATTTTTTTTCTTCAATGAATGGCAACTTGGCAACACCCTGAAAAAATGCAAAAGTAAACTTAACCCGCACTTTATTATAAAGCATTAATATTAATAAAAAATTAATTCAGAGACGACAACATAAACTATATTACCTGCCATGCAAATCGTTTGCCATTCATATCAATCTCAAAATCTGTCAAAAAAGCAAAACAAGTAATTCTAGAAACTCTTTGAGATAGAGCAGAATAAGTCACTAACAATCAGGTGAGCTCACCAGCAGGGTAGAACTGAAGAATTGGTGATGAAGGATCAGTCATCAACTCCCTGTACTTTTTAGGCAGTGCACTTGAACTGTAAAAAGAACTTAACAAGCATCAGCACAGGATGCATGATATGATAGATCTAATGACAGGAAAGATGAAGAAACCTTGATGCAGGTAGGGTCCCCATTAGTTGATCAAATGGTTTAAATGGTTCTCCCAAGAAAAAAGTTATTTCCAGATCAGCTAGATCTTTAAGATCAGAAGCAAAAGGAGCATAATGGTATGGGTAGTACCTGAATGAACAAACAATAAGGACAAAAATTGAACAATATTAATGGGATGATAATTTCAACCAAACTGAAGGGGTTTCAAGTTTTTTTGAATCATCTTAAAGCCACTCAAACATAAAAAAGCAAGTATCCCAGCTCTAAAGTCCTTCAGTCCATATTATATATTAATAATTCTTTACAAAATCATGATTAGAAGTTCTTGCTAGCAAATATCTTGGGAGTGATAACACAATTTAATGAAACTCAATAGCTCTGAGTAACAATACAAGGTTCCGACAAAATATAAAGATGTAGGAAAACTTGCTAAAAGAACATATCTGAAGGAAAGCATTCTTCAAGCCACACCAAAGTATATTAGTACAATACAATTAAGAAAGAAAATAATCAACCAATAAAACTTTCGGATCATCTACCCACAGTGCCGAGAAGGAACACAAGATAGTGTAATTCACAATGAGGAATCATTGTCACACAACAAAACGATGACCAAGCCTCCATTCTACTAAAACTGCGTATGAAAGGACAGTGGTACAAACATTGCTTTGGGTGCACTACAATTAAATGTTTACCTAAACAAACAAAATTTTACTAATAAAAAGTTTAAAACAATGATATTTAATTACTTAGGAAATAGTATGTTCATGTATTGCATGATAAAATGCATTTAGAAGTCATGGTTAGCAGTGTATAGGAAGTTGCACTTAAGTAATAGTACCATAGGAAATTTTCTCCACTGAGTCTATCAAGAGACTATATAAGGGTGATATGCAGAACCTATATAGTACACATTCTACTAAATACAGACACTCCATCATTTAAGGGATCAGGCCAAGGGTGGGTATATTTTCTCAGTATGAGTTTAAAAGTAAGTTTTTCACCAAACTGATTACAGTATAATATCACGCACTAAATTCTTAGAATTTGGGATAAGGCCTAACTAAAACCCAATAAAACTCTGCATGTAAGGTGAGGATTATCCAAGCTTAATAAGCTTTTAGTTAAGTCATATATCATGTCGACGTGGGGTTAAGCACCACCCTTGGAGCTGAAACTAAGGCAGATCCCATAGAGGCCACAATTAAGCCAGATTATCAATCTACTAACAGAAAATAGCAGGAATGGGTTCAAATATAAGATATTAACTAGTAAAAGAACAACTAACCATTGCCATGAGCAGACACCCTGGTAGTAATACCGACAAACCCAACAAAGGCCTTCTACATATTTCAAGACCTACAAGGAAGACCAAGACTATCAGCTATCTTCTATGAAAACCATAAATTATAAGGGTTGGGTAAAAATGGCCATCAACAAGGAGAAAAAAACAAATTAAATCCAACACACCACCCAAGCAATTCATGGGGACAAATATTCAAGGGTGTGAGACCCTTGTCCCCTCATGAACATAACATATTGAGGAACTGCAGTAGCAAACAACCTCTTTTTGTGAAACACAGACTGATAATAACATCAAGATTTCAAGACACATAAATGGCATGTGCCTAACATCTCATTTAAAAATAAAATTGTAACAGTATGAGCCTAGCGTATCATTTAAAAAGAAAAGGAGTAGTTTTGGTGTTCTTTGGTTTGACAAAATTGTTTTCTACTTTTTATTTCTGTTTTCACTTCTACTTACAAAAATGCCACCTTCTTTTCACTTTGTTTCCTTTATAAAAAGTTTATATATGAAAATGCGAAAAAAGAAATCCAAAAAACAGGAAATCATGTGAAAATATGGCAACATGTTTGTAATTAACCATGAAAATAGAAAACAATTTGAAAAAGTAAGCAGGTCGTTATAAGCTCATTTAAGGAGTTTCTGAAAGTGAAATATGTTATTGTCAATAGTATGTTACTTAAAAGTTTTCGCACTGAAAAACTTTCTTAGGCATTGAATTTTTAAAATTTTCCATTATAAACCATGACTGTGTATAGTAAGGAAGGTCACAACAAATAATGCCAAGAATACTGACAGCACATACTGTATCTTTCTTGATTTTGTCAATCTCCTCCAGATCCAATGCACCAAATTTTTCTGCATAATACCTTTCCTTGTATCCAGGCTCTCCTAAATTAACCTGAAAAAATAACAAACACTATGTAGTTAATTAAAATTCACATAATATTGGATTTCATGTGGTCCGACATAGGCCAAGTTTCCCATTTAGGGATCACTCTTGATATGAATTGTATCAGACCAAAATCAAATACACAACTCCTAAGATCCAAGATCTTTTAGCAACTTACAACAAACAAAAGAAACATTTAATTTAAAAAAGAAAAATTCTAGTTGTGAAAGTGATCGTTCTCATCAGTAGTTCCCCCACTAAAAGAGAACGCATTGAAGTTGTTTCAGGCACTACCTACAGCGTGTAAGTATAAACCCTACGACATGGCTACTAAAATTTATCAGAATTCCCCTCAACTGGTTAGTTATAAATGCAACAACGCAAACTGCAAGTAATTTCAAACACTGCAGCCTTACTTCCCAAAGTTGTCAAAGTAGTAGACCCTATAGGATAGAACAAAAGAGGTACCTGTTATATATAAAATTATTAATTATATAGAAGAATATATGTGTACATACAAAACTAACACGAGAAAAACAAGACCAAAATAACATTCATAACTACTATTTTAGAATCTTAGAGTTACTACAAGCTTTACAAGGCTTCCTAACAAGAATTTTATAAGCACCATGCCACACACAGACCAGCTGGGCAGAAAAAAAATTCTGCACAACCACAGACCACCAGACAACAGAAATGGAGGAAGCTAGCAATTGCAGAAGCAATCCGCCCAGACTTCATTCACACATAAGCAGACGAACCAAAAATTCAATCACAAAATGACATACATCCCAGCAAACGTTTAATCACACAAAGGTTGCTATTGGAAAGCCACCTTAATATTGACCACTTTGGGGGGAAGCTTTAATTGAAGCTTTGAGGGGTGTTTAGTCTCACAGAGTAGTTGCATTGCCCTAGAGAAATGAAAATAGAGCCTATAAAACTTGGTCAATCCTTATCTCATAAGTTTGTGAGATTGAGTCAGACCTTAATTTAAATTCTTAAAAAGGTGTGATTTTACAGCAAGCCCAGCATATTGAGTTCTGAGCTGGAATTATGGTAACTTGGAAAGCCTTCCACAAAGACAGAACCATACAACTCAGTAAGTTAGCAGTCAGAAGACAAGTCTGATTATAATAATTCTATGTAAAAACTAATCACCCATCACAACCCACAGACATGCTACCCTCAATGTATGTTTGGAAGCCACTAGAATTACTGTGGTTTCGGGTCCAGAAAAGTCAGTGAGGTTCCCAAACATAAGTTTAAAAAGTCAGTAAAAAATACTAAATTCAAGCCAAATGCTTAAAATTCAAGAAATAAATAGTTACTGAACCTTGTCTGAAACTGATGCCCGTGGTTCTTCAGGCATTTCTCCTCTTGCCCTAGCTTTCATCAGTTCATTAATTTCTGTAGCCTTAAAAAAATCAAATCAAAAGTAGTGTATATCAGGAAGTAAACTTCAAAACCACATTAAAGAGAATATATATATATATATATATATATACCAATTGTCATCATCATATCAGAAATTAATCAAACACATTTGTGAATCACATCTCCCGGATGTAAAGTCTAATGTCACAACACAACCCACGTCAGAAATCATTTCAAAACAGTAGAATGAGAGAAAAGGAAACAAACAAATACAATAGTAACATGTTGGCATTGACTTGTGAACTTGCAGGTGGGTAACAAGTAACCACCCAGGTTGAGAGTCACGTGCTAAAGGGGAAACACAATACCTAGAACAATGGAACAAGGCTTAAGGAGTTGTCCTTTAGAACTTTATTGGATAAAGGTACCTGAAAATTCTGTACATCCTGACAAATATCTGCTCATCCATGAACTCTACTTAACAGTCATTTCCTATGTTCAACGGAAAATTAGAGAACAACTATGTTCCCACCAAAGTATGATACAGCAAGATCAAATGCTGCTTCAGATACAGTTTAAACCCCTTTTATAATTATTTAATTTGGGTAGAAGCCAAAGTTCCTCCATATATACTCAATATGACTTTAAATGATATAAAACAGCGTCATTTAGAAATGTGTTAAGTCATCTTCCCAAATAACTTAACTTCAAGTCAATTCAAATAGGAAACAAAAATCATGGATGAGGAAATAAAATTATGATCTCTCAGTTAGAAATTTTAAATAGTAAAAATAGGCCAACAAAATAAATGCAAAATGGAATGGTGTGAAATGAAGATTTTTCCACATCAACATTCACAGAAGAACTTTCTTACAATGCATCAAGCAAGCTATCCCATCTTAAAGTACATAATCATGAAAATAAGCAGATATGGCTATTATTGAACTTGACTAGTTCAAAACTCCCAAGTGTTCAGAAGTTTAAGAATCCATAATAATTATCCATTCCAAAGAGGGATAGTCAATACATAGAAATAACAATACCTGTTGAATGCGAACTCGTTTCTGAAATATTTGATCTTCGTGAACAGCAACAGACTGAATAAAATGTTCTACTCTCTCTAAGAAAACCTGGAATATTCAATGATATTCATATTACAACACTAATTTAAGAACCAAAAAACTCCAGATAGATGACTTAATAGATAAGACAATCAGTTGAAGGAAGATCAATGCTAAAAATGATCACGTCACATACCAGAACAACACATAAAAAAAATGACAGACACAACTTAACTGAATTTCAGAAAAAAAAAACTTACCTCACCCGCTTCAGTAAGATAACCACCCATGGCAGTGAATTCCTTTCTGTAAATATGCATCAATAAGTTCACAGCTCCCTGAAACAGTAAAAAGATTATCAAAGAGAAGAGGTATATATGCAGGTAAAGAGCATAAGTTAAGCATGTTTAACCAAAAAAATATTTACAAAAAACTAGAAGCATATAGCACTGGCATACTTTTTGTTTCAAGCTACTCCTCAATATAACATTGTGCCTTCCAAATGCTTACCTCACGTATCTCTAATGTTGGCATATGAGGAAGAAAGTCATTGCCAACAAAGAAGCATAGAAATACAAAATCATCCACTATGCGTTCAAAGTCAATCTCAAAAGGAGGGTTGGGGATCTCCATGTCATATTGCAAATAATCACGCAGCACCCAGATGTTAAGAAACTGTACATGCAAGGTTTTAGTTTCAAACGAAAAATCAGCAGAAAAGAAGAATGAATATTCAGCCTAACATGCTGGATTACAATATTGAACCTGATATTTCTTCTTGTGAACTGGGGTATCATCAACTGGATTCCAGTCCTCAGCTTTCTCACCTGGCTTACCACGACATTCAGCTGCAAAATGGCCAACTTGCCCACACTGAAAACACTTGTCTTGTTGTCCAGGGAAAGTGATTACCTGTTCACTCATGTAATTAATCATCAAGGCAATCTATCGGGATCAATGATCTAAAATCACCTAGACAGTTTGTATACTGCAAACTAACCTCCCTCAATATTGAGAAATGAACCTCATGTGTGGCTAAGGCCAACATAATCAAATCAGCATCCTGAATTAATGATCATATCAATGACATCACCATTTAAAAACTAAGGATTGGATAAAATGAAATTTTCTAAATCAGACAAAAACTCACCAATCCATACAAACAGTGACGAGTATTTGGATTAAATCCAGGAAGGTTACGCTGTGATCGTATGTATTCCATTATTTTATGTTCTCCCTCACCAGGAACATTTGAATCAGAAAGTATAACCTTAAAAAAAAATACCCAATTTAGCTCCATAAATAAATATATAGAGACAATATTCTGAAAACAAGATATATACAATATGAGAAAAGAAAATAAACAGGATTAATCCTCAAGGAAGGAATGTGCAATGTTGAAAAGATCAAGGGTGCAAAGAATAAATAGCATAAGGTCAACCTTTGTATTTTGCCAGCCAGGGTTGTAATTTAATCTAGTCTGTATATAATACTGAAGAGCCACTGACAACACTGCCATAAATGGAGTGCCAGGGGTAATGACATTTGAGTCATAAGTCTCAGGCTTGTCTTTAGAAGACAAGAGTTCCATCTCACCCTCAAATTCTTCCCTGAGTCTTTCCTTTTCAGCTGCCTACAACATCACAATGTAACTCAATTTTTGTTATAGAAATAGCAGGAGATCATTGTAAATAGGAGTATGTTCGTGTTCTTACAGCCTCAGCTGCATCTTTTGCTGCTCGGAAACGCCGGGTTCGTTGCTGATTCATTTTGGCTCTTGGTGCAACACCGTCTGAAGGTGCAAGGAAAGTACATATGGAAAAAATGATTGGAACGAGGAAGAGAATCAAAGTCAAATCAGACATACAATAACATAACATTACAAACAAAAAAATTACAGCCTCTCAAAGAACTAATGCATTGATATTGGATTTGGATTCTTATCCAATATGATAAGCAAATCAAATGCATGTCTTGGTGTTCCATAATACTACATTGATGAGAAATGCAATGGTGAGAAAAAACTACATACCAATTGCGAGAAAAAGAAGCTTCCTTGGGCGAACCAATGAAAATAGATGGTCAATGTAGTCAAACATTATTTTGAATACATCCTCATAGGTAGCAGGTGCGGGCTGCATTTTAAAGATTAATCAACAACGAGCACTTCACAGAATAGAAATGTGAATTCACAAAAAGCACTTTCGTTTAGACACAATAAAGAAACTACAGATCCCAATCGTCATAGTCTAGTCAACTTTCTATAAGGTTTCACCCTGCTCATATGACCATGCATGCCTCCAGGAGCTCAGTTTACAGAGCCTCTAAATGCAACAAATTCTAAAACAAGTTTTCAACAATCAATTGACGAACATATGACCTCAACATCAATCCATACGAAGACTTGAAATTTGAAGTTGAAGCATAAATCTCAGAAGTTCACTACCGTAATTCTCCGCTCCTTTGGTCATTTCTATTAGGTTATCTACTATTTTTTTTAACCAATGAAGAAGACATTAATGCAATTAACAGAATAACAGGTCAATCGGTTGCAATATTTCGGAGTCGCGAAAACCGAATAATGGATTGAACGAAACTAGGAGGAGAAGCGAAGCATGCAGGTACCTTGCCGTCAGGGTGAAAACAGGGGTGAATGATGCCGTTCATGTCCAAGTACAAGTTATCGAACTCCATGCCATTGGGATTAGGTTTAGAAACATCAACAGCGCCGCCGGCATCCTCCTCCACGACGTCGACGATCGAGAGCGGGTACCGATCCGCGAGCCACCGGTAAAACGCTGGCACTCCCATATTTCCGGCTCGGTTCGGCCCGGTTCGGGAACGACGAGAGAGAGGGAAAAAAATATGATAATAAAAATCAACAAGAGATGGAGATCTGTGTTGCCGTTTAATGTACGGGCGGCTGCGGTGGCCGCCTTATTTTATGAGACCAAAACGCCCCCGTTTAAGAGCGCCCTCTCGAACCGGTACCAGGCACGATTTCGGTTTTTTATGCTTCGGTTTGAGCATTAAACCGATCCAAAAATAAATCCTGAAAATCTCTTATTTTTATGTTGAAAAATATCTTATCTAAATTTTAGTTTTCTACTAAAGAAAACTAACATTCCGTACTTGTAATAGAAAAACATTTATTCTCTCTAACTAAAATCTGTAATATAAATATTTTAAAATATAGCAATATCACCAATATAATCCACTTTACACAGTTAAATTAAGTTATTCTATCGTCACTAAACCTAGAGCACACAGGAATGCCAAACGGATAAGAATATACTAAATTTAATAAAAATAAGCATTAATTCTAAGGTATATATATTTATTCATTGTACATTTATTATATAGACGCTTCCGCTATCCAATTTTTTTAGTTTTATTATTTATAGATATTTATATTTAATATTAAAATTAAATAAATAATATAATTATTTTCACATTTATATTAATAATATCAATTTATAATTTATTTTTATAAATATAAATCTACATGATAAATATATAGATATAATATTAACAAATTAAACTATAATATATATAAATATAAATCTCAATTTTATAAAGTTAAATTAAACTTAAATTTTATTTATTTAATAAATATCTAATAAACATGTTATTTTAAATATATTTTAATATTATTTTGCAAAATATAACTCAAAATTATTTACATTGAGATTAAACAGATATAATTAAAATTAATTCAATTCAATTTAGAATTACTGAATTTATGATATTGTATATGTATCCATATTTTTTATTTTTACTATTTATATATAATTATATTTAATATTAAAAATTAATAAATAAGGTTAATTATGTTTTTATCAAAATAAAAATATAAAAATATTATTTTTATTTTTATATACATATTTTAATTATATTTTTATATCATTTAATTATAAATTTATCATTTATTATATTTCTTATTTTGTTAAAACTCTTACATCAGGAGTAGTGTATAATACTCTCGGTTGTCAAAGTATAATTTTTTTTTTTATTATCATAGATTTTAATGTCATAGATGTGTTTTCTAGTAAATTCATACACAAATTTGCACACTATGGGACAATCATTTATATACTCTCGGTTGTCAAAGTATAATTTTTCTTTGATTATCATATATTTTAATGTCATAGATGTGTTTTTTAGTAAATTCATACACAAATTTGCACACTATGAGACAATCATTTCAAAATGAACAATAATAGGTTGACATCTTTAGATAAGATTCAATTCATTTGACAATTGAATATATTATTATTTATTTAAAATTTTATTTATATTTATTAGAGATCTCACATACTATATAAATGGTACAAACCTTATATTAGAAATTGATTTTGTAGAATTGAATTAGGTTTAAAGTTTACTTTTTGTTAATAATTTTTTTTTATTAAAAAAAAATATTTTATTATTAAAAAAAGTTGTAGAACGAAAATGAGAAAAAAAAACTAATATCAAATCAATTTTTTTCTTTTTAAGATAGATCCAAAATAGACCACTTTGTTTATGAAACTTGGAAGGAAGAATACCTATGCTATGTTAAAATACTAATGTTCTTCAAATGATATTTATTCATTATCATAATAATAAATCAAACTTGCAAATAATAATGATAAGTCATTTAAATGTGAGTATTATATTTGAATAATAAACACAAAGACTATGAGTATTATTTTTTAGTTTAATTAATAAACCAATGCACACAAAATAAATAAGAAAAATCAAATTGATTAAAATCTTTACCAAAATAAGATATGTACTTACAATATCTACTGAAATCAAATTTTAATCATGTTACATAAATTTTGAAATTTTTTTATGACATATTTTTAATCAAAGTATCTAACTCATTCCTTACATGTTAAATAATCATTATTAATGTTGGTATGTTTATTGAAGTTGTTAAAACCCAAACCAATAAAAACATAGTTAAATATCAATGAAAAACACAAAAAATATTCGAAACTGAACTATTTTTAGATTTTTTTTTAATATTTTCCTAAACCCATTAATTTAGTTTGGATTTTAGATTCAAAATAAAAAATCGAACCAAACCAAAGTAATATTTTGTATTGTATTTTATATGTTTATAGTTGATAATAAATAAAACTAATAAATATAAATTAATATAATTAAATTAATAACATTTCCAAATTATCTAAAAATACCACATCTAAAACTATAAAATATCTTTATCAAATCAAGAAAAAGTCATTAATTAACAAAAGTAAAAAGAAATCAAACTAACATTGAAAAGTAGTATTATAAATAATTTTATTAAATATTTTATTTGAGATAAATTCTTATTTTCTTCAAGCTTTTATTGCAATGGTTTACTTCTTGATATTTTTTTTATAACGTAGCAAAATTAAAAAAAACAATTATAAATAAAAACTTAAATAAATAATATTAATATACTTAACAAAATTACATTAAAACAAAATTAAAAATAAATTTAAATAAATATTAATAACGCAAAAGAAAAACAAATAACTAAAAACCAGGGAAGTCATGTTTTTCATAATATATATTTTAAGGCACAACTTTATAGTACTTTTAAACTTTATTTTTATTTATTTTAAAATCGTGTTTATTCACATTGATAATAATGTACCTGTATGGATGATGTGGTTAGGTAATATTTATTCACTAGTAAATAATTCGTTGTTGTGCTAGTAGACTTCAAATCCTTCGAAACTCTTTCTCTTTTGTGTGTGTGCTTTGCCGGTTGGTGGGTACCTGCGTTGATGGATAGTATCCGTGCTCCTTCCCCTACTTTATTGACACTCAAGTCAGTGTTCGTCTTTTGGTATGTTCTATTAGGATAAGAAAAAATGTACATTTTTTCCTCTTCAGAAGTCTTATTATAGGTTGACTTGGACCTCCACTTGTGTGGGCTAGATAATCAATTTACCAAGACGTGTGTAGTTATCCTCAAGTCGTGTGTAGTGGCTTCTTGATATCATGAGAGTGTATTTCGAATTGTGTCTTTGACTCATTGAACGTCAATTATTGTTTTTTTGCCACATATTTATTATGTTGTATTACTGATTATAGGAGAATATAACTTTTTCAATATAACCATTTTTGACATTTTATTATGTTTCATAATCTTGATAAAAACGTCAAATGTAAGGATTTAACAGAATAATTTTAAAATATTAAAAATAATATATTTTTTTATTTTAGTTTCCATAATGTTATATGTTTATTGGATTATTATTCATTAAAGTTGTCTTAGTTATTTAAGATATACATTGATAAATCAACGAATAAAAAATACTAATATTTGACCTATTAGTTTTTTAATGATAAATTTTTTATTGGCTTTACGTTATTAGTTTCAATCACAAACTAAACCAAATAAGTCTAACATAATGGTTATGATTTAAAACATCAAAATCAAATTTTGCATAAATGTTAAGACAAAACTTGAAAACAAAGGATTAAAATATAAAACCCTATTTTAAAATAATATTTATAATATAATATTAAATAACTCCTCTGTTTCAATTTATCATTATCTGGCCTAAATAAAATAAAAAATACATATATATATATATATATATATATATATAAAAGTATAAATGTTATATTATAATGGTGGAAACACGTGTGTTATCATGATTATACTCGTATTTATTAAAATAAATTATAAATTTTTTAAAAACTATGTGGTGTTTTGATCAAATTATAATAACGATAAAGTTTATTATAATATTTTAAAAAATAAATACATATATATTAAAAATTAATAATGAATTTTTTTTATAATTTATCTTAATAAATAGGATAATCCAGAAATAAAATAAAAATGTGGATATCATTAATAATTGTTAATTGATATAGGTTTAAGTAACGTGTTATGCGTGCGTTGGTCCACAACGTGGTAATGTGCTGTCACAATATCTTTCTTCAAGGCTTTTGTCTTTAAATAATTAGTAGTATGATTAGTTTATTGAGATCTTATCATGATTATAGGATAAATTTGATAATTGAGATTGAATTTTTATTAAAAAGATTTATTTGATTGAATGCTCAGAACATATATATATATAGTATTTTATTAATTAATTTTTATTATTAATGGAATGTGGTGTCTTCTTATTTTTTAACTTATCTACTAATTCCTTTTTTTTTTTTCCTCTTTAATCTCTTCTAACTTTATTCTTTATTAAGTAAAATAGTAATTCCTTCATCATCTAAATAATGACAAATATTTAGATAAAAATAAAAAATATTTTAAACATTTAATTATAAATTTTAAAATATTTAAATTTATAAGTCACTTAAAGTTTAATTAAAGAAACGAAATATAGTTAAGTAAATTAATTAATACATTCATTATATTAAGAAACATTTGTTTATATAAGCAGCAGCTATTTTTGTCATTCAAATTTTAAGACCTTCATACTTTTTTTAATAAAAAAAAAGATTTCAAATCCGAGTGCTATTTGAATTTCAATGGGAGAATTCCTTTGAGCATGTCGTGCAAGCTATGTCCATTAATTTGGCCACACATAAAAAAATAACAATTGCATTAATATCAGTTTTTTAATGAAAACTATTATCATTTTTGTTATTATTAATTAAGAAAAAATGTTTCTATGTAAATAATATAGATATTAAAAAACCCTAAATATATTTCTAATTTACATAAAATAAGAAGCTTTGGTTTTTGGTATGTAATTTTTTTTCTTTATTTTTATAAAATTTAAAATAATTAGTTTTTAAACGTGCGAATTTTAGTTTTAGTTTATATGACTATTATTTTATTCTTTTAAAATTTTAAATTATTTTTTAGTTTATAATATTTATTTCAAAATATTTTCTTAAATGTAAGGTGTTATATTGTAACATTAACACGAATCACTTAGAATAATCATTAATTAATTAATATTATATAATAGGTAAATCTATTTTTTAATTTTTACAGAAATTACAAAAAAAAACAAATTATTTTACAATAACTTAAAAACATATTTAAGATGGGCAAAATCATTATCCAAAAAAGGCCGTTGGAGTAACAATTCATTAATTTGCTATAGTTTTGAAACCATTTATCATAACATAGTTTTTGAGACAGATTCTTAGGTGTAAGAATAAAGGCATCGAACTATTTATTTTTATTTTCTTAATAGATTTAAGGTATCGTTTTTTTATTTCGCATAATAATGAATAATAAGTTTCTTTTTTCAGTTACAATAAATGAAAATGCAATTAAAAAAAATCGTAATGTTTATATAATTTACTTAAAAAAAACTCAGGTCGACATTTAAGGAAGCGGAATCTGTGCTTGTACTTTGGTATGATGTTCGAAATCAGTGTTGGAAATTTGAAAGAAGGAACAAAAAAGACAAAGACTTTAAAGAAGATGACAAAAAAATAACAAAACAGGACTTGTGGGTGTGTGTGTAAGAGAGAAATTAAAATCTGTAAGTATCTGTTTGGTTATTCAGGAAAGAGATCATAGAAATTCTGGTCCTCTTCAGATATATAAGTCTTCTCTATCTATCTTTCTATCAGAAACAAGCGTTGGTCGGATAAGGTTGTGCTGTGGTGGTGACTCACTCTGGTGAGCCTTGCAATTGCATTGTTCTAACCAACTTTTATCCTTCTATAATCTTGGCTTTCTATCGCTATAACTCTTAACTCCTTGTCTATGTTTTTTCTGTTTAAATTAGATACCTGAATTTTATGTGCCTTACTCGCGGATCAGTTCATTGATTGTAGAGAGCTTTAACCCTGTTATTGACTTTTGGTTTTCAAGTTTAAACTTCAGGCTTAATCTACTTATTTTATTTTTGCTACATATTTCTTCAGTTTCTGTCTTTAGTAGATCGATTCGTGACACTTGAGCAAGAATTCGAACTAGTAATATTTCTGAAACATGAGCTCTACATCAGTATAATTTTCTTGGTCAATCTGAGACTTGAACTATTTTGTTTTGTATTTTTTTTTTATCTGATTCTTCGTTCTTTTTAGTAATTGAGATGCATTCTGAATGGAAAGTTGGAAATTCTTGATCACAGGATAACTCAACTCAGCTGAAACTAGTTGGATAATTAGTTTATGATGATGAGGTATCTTTCTGTTTTCAATTACCGGATCTTTGAGCCATTTTTTGTGATTTTGCAGTGATTTGGTGAACATGGCTGCTGAGAAGTCAAGCATTGCAAAAGATGTGACTGAAGTAAGTCATGTTCAACCCTGTTCCTTTTGTCTTTAGCTCACAGTAGGTGTGAATTCATTTCTGTAATGTGCAGTTAATTGGCAAAACACCATTGGTATATCTCAACCACATCGTGGATGGATGTGTTGCCAAAGTTGCTGCGAAGCTAGAAATGATGGAACCTTGCTCCAGTGTCAAAGACAGGTATAGATATACATATCTTCATCCTATATTGGAAATTCAGCTGGTAAAGTTCCATCTAATCATTACTCTTGGTTTGGTGCTTGCATGTTCATTCTCATAACACCCTTCTAGAAATGCTTAGATTGATAAAAATTTGGCAAAGATGTTGTATGATTGATGCCCAAGTCTCTTATGGCATGCAACAATATGTACTCAGAAAACTTATGCAATAAATATGATTATTTATTTTCCTACAGGATAGGATATAGCATGATTGTAGACGCTGAGCAGCAGGGACTCATCAAACCGGGTGAAGTTAGTTCTTGCTTTAGATTGACCTCTCCTTGTATATTTGAATTCATGTTTAATAATCTTTCCCATTGCATCAAAGCTTCACTCTACTTATTCTTCCCAATTTGTGGTAGTATTGTATGAGTAGTTGTTTAATGCTTTTTGATATTGACATAATCTAGCTTTGAATTTTAAAACTGGAACACAGGAGTGTTTCTGTAAGACACTTTTAACCAATTTATCATCATTTCACACACAGCCTTATCTTTCAACCAAAGTTATTACTGTGTAATTGGGTGTTAATCTGGTTTATTGCTGTTCATGTTATTAGAGTGTCCTCATTGAGCCTACCAGCGGAAACACTGGCATTGGTTTGGCATTCATGGCAGCTGCTAAGGGTTATAAACTTATTATAACCATGCCTTCTTCAATGAGTCTTGAAAGAAGAACCATTCTTCGAGCTTTTGGAGCTGATTTAGTTCTCACAGATCCCGCCAAGGGTATGAAAGGAGCTGTTCAGAAGGCAGAAGAGATAAGAGAAAAGACTCCCAATTCTTATATGCTGCAGCAATTTGAAAATCCTGCCAACCCAAAGGTATTGTGTCAATGCTCTTTGTTTGAAAAAGCAGTTGGTTGAGGAGTATTCATACATTCTATCATTCCTCATACTCTTAGATTCATTATGAAACCACTGGACCGGAGATCTGGAAGGGCTCCAGTGGGAAGGTTGATGCTCTTGTCTCTGGGATTGGAACGGGAGGTACTGTAACAGGTGCTGGAAAGTATCTGAAGGAGCAGAACCCTGATATAACGGTTAGGCTTTTAATTTTCTCATGGTGTATGAATTAATCCTTGTAATGTTTCCCCTGCACTGTTTATGATTTTCCCACTACTTTTTTACTTAGCTATATGGAGTCGAACCAGTAGAAAGTCCAGTGCTGTCTGGAGGAAAACCTGGTGAGTATTGACTTTCTATCTGTTTTCATGGCAACTGTATGATTACTGGACCTGTAGAATATCAAGAAAGATCTCAATCTTATTTGTTTCAAATTTACCTGGAAAACCCAAAAATATAAACCACAATTGGTATTTTCAGGGATATAACAGAATTATTTTACAACTTCATTTGGTTTCTTACTTTTATGGAAATATTGTTGATCTGTTGTTTGTATTTAGTTTCCTAAATTTGAAGGAAGAAATGTGTGCTTTGTCATTTTCCTTAATGAACATCTGTGCATGTTTATATTTATGAAATGTCTGCATACTTTTATGTACCTTTTCCTTGACACGTGCATGGTTCTTAAATGGATATAAGGTCCTCATAAGATCCAAGGAATTGGTGCCGGCTTCATCCCTGGTGTTCTGGACGTTGATCTACTTGATGAAGTTATTCAAGTAAGCCACATTCCTTTTTGATAGTTTATTTGTGCTTAAATGAAGAGTTTTTTTGTCATGTATGATAATCTGGTGTGCCTCTAGTCTCACACCTGATATTTTTGTTCTTTATATACATGCAAGAGTTAAAGCAGTAATTGAAGGCTGGAAGTGTATTAATGCACTTCTTTGGAGAACTCAAATGTATGATAATTTATCCATGCTTTCTGAAAATACAGATAGTAACTTTCCTATTTGTTTGTGATTTTAGATTTCAAGTGAAGAAGCTATTGACACTGCTAAACTGCTTGCTTTGAAAGAAGGTTTACTGGTAAGTTCACCTTAAAGATAGATTGCTTTTCAGTGGTATTACTTCTTCTCAAGCCTTGACTTTGATTATGTGCATCATTAACTTTTGTTAGTAGTACCATTAACTTTTGTTTGTAGCACCATTAACTTTTGTTTGTAGCATATTTTGAATTGCTCATGCTTTGACCACACAGTGGCTGGGCATTGGGAGGAGACAGTATTTTTATTGCTATTTTGTTTGTATTATAAACATTCCAGGTGGGGATATCATCTGGTGCTGCAGCTGCAGCTGCAATTAAGATAGCAAAGAGACCAGAAAATGCTGGAAAACTCATTGTTGTAAGTTTGTCTATTGTTCACCTAACATCAAATTTTCTTCAGTGAATGTCATTTTTAGTTCCACTTTAGACAATATAAATGTGTTCAAAGATTGTCACAATAGTTGCATCTCTAAGTTGCTGATCGTTGAAAATAACTTATAGTTTTAGCTTTCAGAAATATCCCATTTGTTTGTCATAGATGCAGTTGAGTGTGCGTGTGTGTGTATATATATATATATTGAATCACTGATAATCTTGTTGCAAACCTGTGTAGGTGGTCTTTCCAAGCTTCGGAGAGCGTTATCTGTCATCAGTGCTCTTCGAATCTGTGAAGCGAGAAGCAGAGAGTTTGGTCTTTGAAACTTGAATATAAAGCCAAATTAGTCTTTTAGTGCTCGTGTGTAATAGCCATTTGATGCTTCTCAAGTTACATTCTCTCCTTGGTTTATGTATTTATTTTTTTCCGAATCTAAATGTTAAAAATGGGTTTGTGTTTGCTTGCGAAATAAGATTCAATAAAGTCTGTTGGAATGTTCAAACTTGTCTTCAGTGTACTAGTTTTAGTTGCTAGTTAAGTCCGGTGAATTTATCGACCAAGGCTTAAATGATCCAGACGAATATATTACATGTTGAATTTTAGTAAAAACAATTGAGTTTTACTTGTATTTTGTTTTTCATTCTATTGTCTCTATAATTTGAGTTTACATGTTGAATTTAAGTAGTAAAAAAATTGAGTTTTACTTGTATTTTATTTTTCCTGCCACTGTCTCTAGAATTTGAGTTTTGGTATGCAAATACTTTTTGGTAGTATTCTTGCATTAGGTTGAGAAATTTCCTCTGGTTTATTGACATTGAGATTATGCTTATGGAGCTTCATTGATGTTGGAGCCTAAAAGATACAATTTTTTGATGGTTGGAGCAATCCATTAATACTTTTTCACTCATGGTAGCCTAATTGGTTGTTAGGGCTTTAATTTAAAGGTTGACTAATACTATGTATGATTTATGATCAAGTGCTAGAATTAATATTTAAAGCATTTGTTCTTTAACAAATTAAACTATAATTATTTTGTAAAAAGTATTTTATTGAAACTTCTAATTTTAATTTAACTGTTCTATTAAGTTTCATATAAAGTACACGCAAACACTACTTGTGACGAAATCAATATCCTCAAAATACGCCTATTAATACAACAACTAAACAATTCAATATTTTAGTTCTGACCACATAATAATAATATTATTTTCAAAAACATAATTCAGAATACTAATATTAGTTTTGCCAATAACAATAAATAATTCAGTCCACAACTCAATTTAAGTTTACTTCAAATTCATATATAAATTAAAACACTTATGGCACAAAAGGAAGAGTTTACAATGAATTAAATGAGTGCCGAAAAATTGTAGTTATATCCTATTGGGAAATAAAAAAAAAAGCTCAAACTGCATAATTAGAAAAATTTAAACTAAAGTATAGGAAGGGGCCGCTCGAACGCAGGCCCCCACTGCCACAAATTATGATGTAGGCTCTCCCACTTGGGGAGACCTTAGGGTGGCACCCTTCCTAAGTGCAATGGAAGTCACCAACCTAGGCCATGGACCTTATTGATCATCCATTGACCCCATCCAGGTAAGTATGTTGTAACGTAGCCAGTTGCTCTTTATTTATCCAGTATTGTCAGGTGACACTATTATCACTTAATCAATGTGGGACTAGCTAATAGACCATTTTGTTATTTTCTGTAAGGGGTTTATGTTTTATCTATGAGAAACATACAAAGAAACCTGTTTCACCATTTCCACGAATTCATATATTAAAGAATTTCGAAATCAGAGTCTAAGGAAAATATCAGCATAAGTGAATTTTTGTCCATTGATTTTTGCCATCAAGACTACATCATCCATAAGAAATAGAATAAGATCATGGCCCTCTGTTTCTTTCTTCGGTGTTCACTATGACTACAACCCATCACCTTAGAGATTTTTATCATTCATGAAATATAAGTGAAGCTTCTCATTTCCCCCCTCATGATTCAAAATGAAATGACTGTTGCTGCCAATTGCATATGGTCAAGTATTGGATCTTCCCACCAAACAACAATCCTATTATGCATGATGAAAGTTGCATTGGATAACATGTTATATCAGAAGAGGTACATTCTTAAATGTGTGTTGTCCATAAGCATTTTAGTGTTTAACTCTGCAAATGCCCATACTATTATCATATTATTACCAAATGTTCCAATCCTCAACCAAGCATTTAACATTTCCTCTCTCTTTTTGTATGTAAGATTTGCCAGATTCGTGGTATAACTTGTGTGGTTCGAAGACATTGCTCTGATTCTTCAATTTGTGTGTAACTACTGTTCTTCCCACAGCAAAGTTGCAGTTGTTCTGCAGGCTTTGGATTAAGATTCTATATTAGTGGTATTTAACAGGAATGACACATTTATGAGAGTGCCTCAAAATATAATATGGTAAATTAATAATCAATAGTAATGATAGCACAAAAAATAAGAAATATTAGTCTCTGAACACTGCTGGGCAAGCAGTTGAGATTTTTATGCATACATAGCTTTTAACTCAAGAACACGATTTATAAAGTGTGTTTAAGTTGAATGAGAGGTAATCAACCGTAGTTAACTTGTTTAACACTTCTTGGTAAGCAATCTAGATTACTTGTGAAAGCCATAAACCATTTTAATAAGTTTACTTGTACTTAACTTGTATAATAATCTGGTGTGCCTCAATTCTACACCCATTGTTATTGTTTTTACATGCAAAACATGTAATCTAGACTGCATAAACAAGTCAAAATTTCATTGCTAGCATTAGCACACATTAAGTGTCATCTAAACTGTTTTGAACAAGTAAGAGAAATGAATTCTTATCAGTAATAGTATGAAATCTCTTCTATTATTACTTTTCTCTGGTTTGTGCAGTGGAAAATGAATTTGAAGGCTTGAAGTGTATTGATTCACTTATATGTGAGGAAGCCATTGTTAGTTCTGCTTTAGATTCATCTGGAAGTGAATTAAATATAAATATATTGTTCATCTGACATGAAATTTTGTCTTGTGAATGCCATTGTAAGTTCTATCAGTGTGTTCAGAGATTTTCACAGTAGATACATCTTTAATTGCTTATCCTGGTAGAAACTTCTAGTATTAGCTATGAGAGATATCACTGAAGCAATAAGCAGAGAACTTGGTCTTTTAGCCTTGAATATAAGTTCATACAATCATCAAAATGAGTCATTAAAAAATGTAAAAAATAATATTATAACAAAAATTTCTTCATTTACCAACTAAAATTTTTCCTTGTATTCCACATAAGTTTTAGGTCTCTCACCATTATATCCTATCAAAATTATTTTTCTCCTTCAAAACTTTTTAATTGTTTTTTCTAACTCTAAAAAAATTATAAAACAATTATGATTAAAATAATAAACTATAAAAAAGACTTTTCTTACCCTTTATCTTTAATATGTAAACAAGGATTTTCTAAAACTTATTTATTACTTCTTTCCCTCTATTTTTCTATTTTTGATTTCTAAGTAATTCTTTGATTCAACACAAATCTATAATTTTCTCTATTTTGTTGAACTCCCCTCTTTTTATAAGCACAATTTTATTGATATTTTTTAATGATTGGTAAAGAATAAGTAAATTGTTATTTTTTTCAATTATTGGTAAAGAGTAATTATATTGTTTTAAAAATCTTTTTAATTAATATTAGCAAGCACCTTAAAACTCTTAACTTGTCAACTTTATTTCTTATTTTAAAATATTCATTTTAATTAATTAAATATTTTTTTGAGTACACATTTACTTTTCAATTATTTTAATTAAAAAATTTCACATATCTCTTCCCTATTATAACCAAAAACTAAAGAAATAAAACACTACCCAACTTTAAAAAAAAGTCATTTAATATTTTAAAATTATTGATCCTTAAATATAAAAAAGAGTTAGCTAAATTTAGTAAGAAAAAACAATACTAATAATGATAATAAAATAAATAACATATCATGTTATCGTCACTGTAAAAATCTCATTATGTAGCATAGTAAATTAGTGATTGCTTAGATGTTAGCATGCCTCCACCAAATATACTTAATACTTAATTAGCATCTTTTGAACTTCGCCAAATCTAAATTTTCAAGTGAGAAATATTTTTCTTAGATAATTTTTATATTTCTAGCCCATAAATTTGTATTTTTTTCAGATAAACATAAAATTTGTATAAAAAAATCATTTTATTTTTACAATTATATTAATTTATGATAAGAATTATTTTAAAAGGATTTCTAACAAAATGAAAATATTTATGCACAGGAGGGGTGAGAGTCTCAGAAGTTTTTATTTTATGTTAAAGAGCTTTTTGGCTTGGATTGGGGCTTACGAAATTAAACTTCACAAACGACGTCGTTTGCTATGAAACATATTTAAGAAGCTATATTTTACTTTTTCTTTGTGTTTCTTTTCTTTTCTCTCCTTCTTCTTTAGCACTGTGACGACGATCCAAGGTGATAGATATTCGCTGCCATGGAAGGTGTAGCTGAATCCCAGCGAACTCTGTAAGTGTACTCTCTCTCACTTCCGCGATTTCTTCTTTAAAGTTCTTTTTATTTTATTTTAGGGTTTTCACAGTGAATGATTTGATTTTACTCTTAAACTGCATATTTTGTATCTCATTTTTTTTGCCCTAAATTATGCTGTAACCCTTAGGTACCCATACGTGACTGGATCCTCTGTAGTCGCTATCAAATACAAAGATGGGATTCTCATGGCCGCTGATATGGGAGGTCTGATATTCAATTAGCTTTTTATCTTCGTTTCAAAATGCTCTCTATCTGATTATTGTGGAAGTTGCTTTATCGGAGTATTTTCTTTCTAAGAAATAACATTATCGGAGAAATGAATTTTACCGCTGGTATTAGTTTTTGTTGTCTGATTCATGAATCTGCAATCTCTGAAAAGTTGTTATAGTGTTTTTAAGTATTGGAATAATTGTATATCATATGAATGGGGGATATGTTGATAGGTTCATATGGATCTACCCTGCGGTACAAGAGTGTCGAGCGTATCAAGCCTATTGGAAAACATTCTCTCCTTGGTGCTAGCGGGGAGATAAGTGACTTTCAGGAGATTCTGCGCTACCTTGATGAGCTTATGTGAGTACATTTTCCTTTTAATAATTATTGTTACTCGTTGTGAACTGGTTATTCTGCTCTGTTTTCCATGCTAGGCTTGCTTTTTTTTTTTTGCACAGTGAAATACTCCATCTGTGTAGTTTATCCCTTTACCTTCTTAATACTACAATAATTTCCATCTAAATGTTTTGTTTTGAGTTTTGATTGTGCAGCCTTTATGACAACATGTGGGATGATGGGAATTCTCTAGGACCGAAGGAGGTGCACAATTATTTAACACGTGTGATGTACAATCGGCGGAACAAGTTCAATCCTTTGTGGAATGCACTTGTGCTTGGTGGAGTTAAAAATGGCCAGAAGTACCTTGGCATGGTCTGAATTTGTGTTTCTTTGTTTTTTCTTTCCAGTTGCAAGTTTGGTATACCTTCAAGTTTTTTCTTTCCAACAATTAAAATCCGTGTGTCTTATCCAGGTTAACATGATTGGCATTAATTTTGAGGACAACCATGTAGCGACTGGGCTTGGAAATCATCTTGCTAGGCCAATTCTTCGTGACGAGTGGCATGAAAACTTGACCTTTGAAGAGGGTGTCAAGTTACTAGAGAAGTGCATGCGCGTGCTTTTATACCGTGATAGGTCTGCAGTCAACAAAATTCAGGTTTTATACTGTTTCCTTTTCTTTCTCTGCCCTGTCCTGCTCTTCCCCTCCCTTCTCCATTTTCCATTTATCAAACATGTATTTAAGATATAAGTGCAGAGGGTTTCAATTTGTACAGCCTCAAATGTGCATTTCTCATCTGGATTATTTATCAAAGTAGTAAAAAAGACCTTTATTTTGTGAGAACAGCTTTAATACCTCGTTCATAAGGAATTGAAAAGTTAAAGTGGGCATTACGGAGGTTTTAAAATCTCACAATGCCCCTCCTGTGTTGGGAAAGTCATGTTTTTTATGTCTTTTTCCTTCACTCTAAACTGGTGATAGTAAGATCTGGGATCTAGCTTATATAAAATTGTTCCTATCAACTCGACCAACAGTTCATGAATAACAATTATGAGAATTTTTTCGGGGATAGACAGTAGTTATCTTGTTCAACTCTCTATAGGCAACCCAACCTCCAACTTCAATCTTTTTTCCTCTATAAAATTAGAAACTGAAATATGATGTTATTGTCCTCCATTTACATGTGCTAATTGTTCGCCTTTTCTAAGTGCTATAAATAGGAGAATATTCTTCTCAAGTTCTTATGTTTATGTTCATGTTTAAAGGTTTTGCTCAATATTTTGATCGGTTTTGGAATTTGAATGGGAAGCTATTGAAAATTGGTTGGTGATTCTGTCCGGAGCTCTCTTAATTTTGGATTATGCATATGGTTCAGGCTGATGCATATATCAGAAAGTTCATCAGTAGGATTTTAGCTCCTAGGCATTTCTCACATGCTTACCTAGATGTCTTTGTGATCTTCTCTCTTCTCTACCTTTGTTTGCATACTTATTTCTAACCTCCACTTTTAGCTCATGGGATAGAAAGTTAGTAGATTCGTTCATAGACAGCTAATAAGAATTTGCAGTGTTGTACTTGTGCGAAATCATGTGTGAATCTTGAAAAATGATGTTTCCTTCTTTTCTTTCATAAATAAGTTAATTTTGGTCGACTCTAATCAACGTCACATGGCAACTACTAACTACTGCAATGTTTGCTTGCTTGTCATTACCCGGTGGTTGTCTGCTGATCTGTGAAAAACTTTCAATTTCTTTTGCTGTGCCAATTCTGTATAGTGTTGGTGATCATTATTATAACAGTCAACCACTGCTGCTTGTGTACCGTAGGTTCTTGACTGCTAAACTGTATATACGTTGAAGATGTTAAATGAGGGTTAAACTGAACCTTTATTGCACCCTTTCTACCATGTGTATACTTCGATCTGAACTAAAATTATGACTCTGCTACCTGACTTCCTCCCTTGTTGAACTGAAAGGGGCTTTTATACATATTGCATGATTAATAATTTAGTATACTCAAGTGTAATGTACGACTGTTTGCAGATATCGAAAATTACAGATGAAGGTGCCACTGCTTTCCCTCCTTTCTCGTTGAAAACGTACTGGGAGTTCTCTGCCTTCAAGAATCCAACAGTGGGCGCTGAAGGCTCATGGTAGATGACAACCCATTGTGAAATGAAACAGAAGTTTAAATGAATTCCAATACACTGCTTCAAGGTGTTAGTCTGCCTTCTGAAGTTAAGAGTAACTCTGTTTTTATATCTTTAGGTTCGAACTCATCTGTTTCATTAGAATCTATATTTCATTATGACATTCATCAGATATTTTTCCTTTTCAATTGCTTGCATAGACATCAATGCGGTCCAACTGTTTGAATTTTAAATTAATCATGCAAAGATTTGTCAACAACATTGATTTCTTATGTTCTCTTTTCCTATAAAACAAAACTAAATGCGTCTGCCATTTTGTTTTAGATGTTTGGTTTCTTTGGATTTCTAGAACAAACAAATGTACAGGCATTTTTATATAATTTTAATTTGTAGAAAAATTTACTTTATTTTAAAAGAAATCCTTATAACTTAAGAAAATTGTTCTTTATTTTCTTATCATTTTAATATTTAATTATGCTTATATTTCTTTAAATCTCCGGTGCTCCTTGGTCACAGCCGAATACCGTCTACAATTCTCATTTTAACTGTGGTTGATTAATCTCTTGTATGTTCTAATCTTCTAAATTCATTTTTAAAGAAAAAAATTTATCAATAATGTCATTTAAATTAATCTGTATCACCCTCTTTTTCTTTTTAAATAAAAGTCCATGATTAGGAGATTCTCAATGCCATTTTAAGTAAATAAAACGGAAAAGGTATTGTTTTGTTTTCTGTTGGGTTTGGCTGTAACTTAGTTTTGTTCAAGTTTCTTCAGTTTTCTTTAAAACTTAGTTTGAGATGAAAAAGACTAGGGATATTTTTATGAATTTAATTCGTTAAAGGAAATTCATTGAAATTTAAGCTTGTAATTTTTATCCAACCATAAGCTTGAAAATTTAATTCCATTTTTTGTTGGAAACAACCATATTTAAAAAGGATAAAAGTTAAATACTATTGAGACAAAGATTAAGTTTAACATAACAATTTTAAAACAGCAATAAAGTTTACGGATTATCTAGAAAAAAAGATAAAGTTTGAACATTCATTTGAAAAATTAAATATTTTAGGATTTAGAGTTTAGGTAAAGTTTAAGGTATTTATTTAAAATTTAGTTTATGATATATATACTTTTTAGTTTTTCTAACAAATACTCTTGTGAGAATAAAATTTCTAAGAAAGTTGAAGTCTATACATTAATTTATGTACTAAGTCAATTAAATGGATTAACTTAGTTTCTTGCCAAAATGATGGGGGCAATGGTTTCTTAAACCCAATTAACTTTTGAAATCTTAAAATTGTGTCTCATTTTAAAATTGGAAATCCAAAATTAAAAAATACATTTTGAAAAAGAAATAGATTTTTTTTAAATAATAAAATTTTGAAAAATAATAATTCTGAAACAATTTTTGAAAAAGGATTCCAAAATTTAAAAAAGTGTTATCAGAAAATCCCAAAACATGTTTTGAAAAAAGATTTCAATGGAAAGTGTTTTCAGAATCCAGATTTTAAAATGTATTCCAAAATATTAAATCCAAACTACATTTTGACCTGTATCCTAACTCCTATTTAAAAATTATCCACGACATTTTAGTTATTTTGCATGAGTGATAGGGTGCAGTTTTAAATTTGTTGGGTTTAGGAAGCAATTTCTAAATGATGGGTATCATTGGGGAAATTTAGGCAGTTTCTTTCTGCATCCTACATTTTTCTTCTTGCACCCCACAATGTTGTGCAAAGACAAAAAAATTTTGCAGTAAACTTTTGAATTGGCATTTCTGGTAAAATTTTGGATTGAAGCATTCAGTAACTTTCCGGATTGCTACTTCCGGTAGTACATTAATGACAGTGTTAATCCAAAATAAAAAATGCAGAATATCCATAATTAAAAAAATTATTCTGGATTTATCAATCTGTAATTCAAAATATGTATTTTAGATCCAGAAATCCATAATTGAAAAAAAAAAATTATGAATTTACCAATCCGTAATAAAAATTAAGCTTTCGGATTTAATATTTCAGAAATCAACAATTTATTCAAACTTTGTTTTCGGAACATCTCCTCATCCAGAAAGCAACATGATTCACTTTCAGATTGATGAATCCGTAGCACACTTACAGATCCTGATTTCAAATAAAAGGTGAAGGTCAGTTTTGGAATTTATAAAATTGTAGGGGTGCAGGAAGAAGCTTCCAGAAATTTGGGCCAAAAAAACTGGTATACCAGGCCCATTTTATGTTTTAATTTATTTCACATGTTATAAATACTTGCTTAAAAATGATCTAAAATAACACACCTGGACTCATGATTCAAATTAGTGAATACAATTCGATTCGAATTAGTTTTTTTTATTTTTGCCTTACTTTTACCCCCCAAAACAATTAGTGAATACAATTGGTTTCGAATAGACTATTCAAACTTTTAATTAGTGTATTATTAAATAAAGGATTCAAAAAATTAGAAGAGAAATGAAGTAGGGAAAGGCCTGTTACGAAAGTAAGGTCAGAAAAAAAAAAAACATGTTTTATTTAGACGCCCTTTTTTATTTTTCATACTCAAACTTTATTTTAAACTGAGTTAATTTAGCATTGATTTAACTGATTCTAATTATTATTTTTTTTCAAAATGATTATTTAATGTGGACATAACTGACACATTATCCATGCTATTCTTTTCATTTAAATTAAGAAATAGTATTGATTTAATCAATGTTAACAATAAAATAAATATTTTTAAATTTGTTATTTAGCATGGGTCAATTTGGCACTTTACTTGACCCTAACTTATTCGTTTTTCACTCAAATTATGAACTAACATTCATTTTTACACTGACTCTGATTATAATTTTTTTTTAATTAACACTATTATGGTAAATGCTATTTTTATCCAACGCTCTTTATTTACAATGAAAAAATAAAACAAAATAAGAAGAAAATGTAACTAGTGAAAGAGTCTTTTTCTACATGGAAGGAAGTGATAACAAATATTAAAATTATTAACAACATTTCATGACAGTAAATATTAAAACATGCAAATAATAATAATAATAATAATAATAATTTAAATCTCTGAGTTAGAGACCAAAATATAAAAAAAATAGTTAATCTTAAATAAAATCCCAAAAGCTTCAAAATCTTTTTTAAATTTTCTTTACTTTTATAAATTAATGCTATAACAATATCTAGTCTTAAATATCCACACAGTAATTTAAGTTTATACTATATATTTATATACATATAAAGGATTTTTAAGTATAAAAAGTGTTAATAGATTTTTGTTTTTTTTAGATCCGTCCATTCTTGCAACACCATCACATTTCATGCAATTTACTTATTTTTCTCATTTTATTTGTTCACGCTCCAAATTTCAACTCATTCAGATAGAAAGGAAGATTTTATATCAATTTTGTTTATCTATGAAAAAATATTTTCTATTAATCTCTCTATTTCTATTCTTCCTATTCTCTTTAGACTTAAATTTTTAAAAAATAACTAACTTTATATTAATTAAGAAAAATAGTTAATATTATTTAATTTCATTAATCTCCATTTAATTTTAATCCGAAGATGAACATAATAAATAGTTGTGCATATTGATTGCTGGCTAACAAGAAAATGTGTGGTTCTTAAGATAACATTACTTCATTTTGAATTTGCCTTTATCGTTTTTGTGTGGCTTTTATTGTTTACAGTTGCACGTGCTTTTCAATCTGACATTATTAATGGCAATATTTAAGAAATAAAATGAGAAACATAAATGGAACGCAATTTTCACATTATAAAAATGAATAATGAAAAAGTAAAAAAAAAAAATGTAAAATGTTGGTTAGAACAGGATCATTTATGGTATATAAAATACATTTAAATTCACTTTTAGTCTTTATAATTATGCAAACTTGCAATTTTTGTTTGTTATTTAACTAATTACAAAAAATATTGCATGCATGATAATGTTAATTATTATTATTAAGATATTAAAAAAAAGGTTTCACAATTGACTTTAATACACTAAGATATTAAAATAAGGTTTTACAGTTAACTTTAATATTTATTATTTTGTTGATGAATATATAAAAATTCTGATTAACAATTAATTCTTTTAATTATAAAAAATAAAAGGACTAGACATGTGTTAAAATTGTTGTCATATTAAACAAACGAATCGTCGTATTATTTTTTAAATTCAGTTTTGTTTATGTTTTTTTCTTCATTTTAATATACCTAACTATATTGAAGAATATCATATACAGAAATATATAAATGCACACAAAATAATAAAAAATTAACAACATTAAAAGAAATTGTAAATAAGTATTTTAAATTGTTAAAAATTTCAAAAAATAAAAATATTAAGCTAAAACTAAAACTAAAAAAAACATAGTTTGAAAAAAATTCTAAGATCATTTATTCCATTGTGTATTGTGTTATATAAATTGATAAAATAAGTTTTTCGTATTTGTTTAATATTATTAATAAACTCAAGATGAATAATTGTAGATCTATAAAATATTGAAACATATAATAAGTTGAAATTAATTCATAAATTAGATATAATTTTTTACATAAATAATTAATTAAACATAATTATCCGATTTAACCTCTTTCAATATCAAAATAATTATCATTCATTATATTACATAATAATCACACTTATACTCTTTAATTAATTTATTGCACTATAATTTAATATTACCAACCTAATCTAAAACAAGAAAACGACGTATTACAAAAGTAAAGCAACAAAAAGAACATAAGAAACATTTTTTATTTGAACGTTAATTTTTATTTTTCATCTATTACTCAAACCAACCTAATTACTTTTTGTTGTCTTTGATAACTATCAACATCAGAGAACACAAAAAAGACACATTACAAAAGCAAAGCCACACAAAAAAAAAAATAAAAAATTATTTGAACGCATTTTTTATTTTTCATCTATTACTCAAACCCACCTAATTACTTTTTGTTGTCTTTTGATAACTATTAACACACGACAGCACGAAAAAGACATATTATAAAAGCAAAGCCACACAAAAAAAATAAATTATTTTTTATTTGAACGTCCATTTTTATTTTTCATCTATATTACTCAAAATTTATTTTAAAGTGAGTTATCATTGATTTAACTAATTGTAATTGCAAAAAGTAATTTTTTAAAATTGTTATTTAACGTGAAGTTATAACTGCCATTTATATACGCTATTTTTTATTATTTAAATTAAGAATTAGTACTGATTTAATCAAGATAACAATAAAATAAATATTTTAAAATATTATTTAACGTAGGTCAACTTATAGCACTTCACTTGATTCTAGCTTATCTGTTTTTTCACTCAAATTATGAATTAACATTGATTACACTGAATCCGATTATATATATTTTTTTCTAATTAAGAATTTTGTGGTAGATGCTATTTTTAACCAACGTATTTGTTTACTATTAAAAAAACAAAACAAAATAAAAATAAGGTGTAACTAAGGAAAGAGTTTTTAATATGTAAATGATAACAACAAATATTTAAATTTTAAAAAATAACTATTAAAACATACCAATAATGATAATGCTACTACTAATTATTTAAATATTTGAAGACCGAAATATAAAAAAAAAGGTCGATCTTATAAATTTAAATAAAATCCTAAAACCTTCAAAGACTTTTTTTAATTTTAGAAATTAATGTTATAACAAAATACACTAACTATAATAAATATTTACTCTTAAATATTTCTTGAGGGTGATTGATTGCTGCCTATGTTTTGTTTCGTTGTCCTATATTCCAACATCACCACCAATCTATTTTACACGACACGAGTACTACAAGAAACACGTGAAACCTTTTTTATTTATTTATTTATTTATTTTGTTATCAACAAACACATGAAACCTTAATTAACATGTGACGAAATAATGTTTGTTACAACTAATCTTATTTAATTGCAACATTAAATGAATAAAATATGAAGAGATATACATATAGAACCTGCAGTTTTTTAATGCAATCTTATGCAGCAGAAGAACAACCTCCATGATTATACTGTTTTGGGTGTTTTGTTGTAGTTGTTGTGGTCTTTTTATAAGGATTGACACTATAAAAATTAATTTTTTAAAATCAAAAAATAAAATAAAATAGTTTATGGTATAAAAAGTTTATTTAATTCCACTTTTAATCTTTATAGATTTGTAAATATGCAACTTTTGTTCCTACGAAATTTTAGTTGTAGATTTAATTTTCCAAATTAAATAATTTTAATCTACTGTTAATATGTTATTCAATTGCTAAACAATGTTAAACGTCTATTAGTATCAACTACTCATTAAGATATTAAAAATCAAATTTGATAATTAACTTTAATACATACTATTTTTTACATGAATATATTAACAGATTTGTTAGCAATTATAAAGTTATTTAATTTAAAAAAACTGAAAACAAAATTTTACAGATAATGCTAAACTATGTATAAAAAGATGGTTTTGAATTAAAAAAATATTATATAAATAAAATAATAATTTCAATAATTCTTATGTAAAAGCAACATAAACTTCTTAAACAGTTGGTACATGTTCTTTTATTAATTTCTAGAGTGATTTCTTTTTTATCAGCAATAAAATATAAATAAATGAAAATCACTTCAGGGGTGGTCCAACCCTTTTACAAGAACATATAGAATCCAATTCCTAACTTGACACGCAAAATCGTCGGACAAAGGACCAACCAAACCAAGCGCTAACTAGCTTTACCGAATCAGCCGTATACAGGCCAAAGGATCCATAACCCAACAGGGGTAGGAAAAGTAAACTTCACGGGACTTTGCAGCAATCCAAGACTACACCTTTACTTACGCTGAGGCAAAAACTTCTAACACATTTGCCACTCCTCCATTAAAGACGATCGAGTTCCTATGCTTCCAAATTTCACATCATTAACTGAAACAGATGCCTGACTCAACCTGAATTGGATAAAATTTTGCATAGGATCCAAATGGATACGAACGACACTCCAAGCCACTCAAAGCAAAGACACCAGACCCTCCAAGAAAAGTCACAAACGGAGAACAAGTGACTCGACGACTCTTCAACCTTCCCACACAAGCAACATACATGGTTTTCAACCACCACCCCGCGCCTTACCAAATTAACCCTAGTCGCAATCCTATTTTCCAACACCCTCCAGGCCAAGAAAACAGCAGAAGGCAAGGCTTTACACCTCCGCAACCTACAGTAAATCGAAGAGAATTCCCCATCACTAACCCTCCTTACCTTAATATAAGTTGAGTTAACAGTAAAACTTTGAGACCCCTCAGCCTTCCAGACCCAGCTATCCACCCCTCTCGCATCTATCTTTATCCCTTGCAGCAACTGACTCACTGCTCCTCCAACAACTTCTCCCAGTCAAAGAGGGATCTACGCCAGCACAGATGTCAAATCCAAACACCATTAGACCAGTTCCCGATCTCGGCCACCTTAGCAGCTTTAACCGTGCTAAGCGAATATAATCTCGGAAACATTCCCTTCAGGGCACCCGAAAGAAATATTCCCTCTATCACCAACTTTCCACTCAACCCCATCTTCAAAACTTCTGCCTCAGCCCTCTGAGGCCCAAACCTCCTTCAGGTCTCTCCACCACAGGAACCCCTGCAAGATTTACCTTCCGCTCTCAAATTCCTCCAACTACCATATTTAGAGTTGAGAATCTCTTTCCACAAACATCCCTTGGCCGATCCCCACCTCCAAATCCACTTGCCTAGCAGGGCCAGGTTAAAAGTACTTAAATCAATGATTCCAAGACCCCGTAGTCCCGAGGCTCGCAGACCTTATTCCAAGAGGCCCAAGCGATTTTCCTTCCGTCAGAGCTCCATCCCCAAAGGAAATTCCTTTGGATCCGAACTAACTTGTCAGCCACCCCATATGGCAGTTTGAATAAGGACATAAAGAATAACCAGGATTGAGGAGAGGACTGACTTAATCAAACAGATCCTCCCAGCCATCGACAACCACCTGCCTTTCCACCTCGACAGCTTGCCCTGAACTCTCTCTAACACCCCGTTCCAAAAAACACCGCGCTTGTGGCACCCACCTACCGGTAATCCTAAATAAACAAAAGGAGTTACCATTACCTTACAGTTAAGAATAGCTACAAAACGCTGAAGCGAACACTAATCCAACCCCATCTCGCCAATTCTGCTTTTTAGAAAATTCACCTTAAGCCCATAAGCAAGCTCAAAGCAAAGCAAAATAGCCTTAATATTAAAAACACTTTTGGTATTCGCTTTGCAGAAGAATAAGGTATCATCAGCGTATTATAACATATTAACCATCACCTTAGCTCTTCCAACCTCCAGACTGTCAATCAAATTCTTCTCTTCCGCCATCCTAGACACCCCAGCCAACCCTTCAGCAACTATAAGGAAGAGGAACGGAGCAAGCGAGTCACCTTGACGAAGTCCCCTCCTAGGAGAAAATTCCCTAGTTGGGTTGCCGTTCACTAATACAGAGACTGAAGCAGATTCTAAACAACACTTTATCCATCGAATCCATTGAGCACAAAAACCCAGCCTTTCCAACATATAATATAGGAACTCCCAACTAACCGAGTCATATGCCTTTTCATAGTCAACTTTGAAGAACACACAACTCTTCTTCTTCCTTTTATATTCTTCCAGCACCTCATTCGCTACCAGCACACTGTCCAGCAATCCCCTACCTTCAAGAAATGTAGACTGTCTAACATCAATCACTTTGCTAATCACATTTTTCAAGTGCAGAGACAACGCTTTTGAGATAATTTTATACAAGCATCATATTAAAGAAATGGGCCTAAACTCGCCAAGCTGCAAAGGATTTTCAACTTTTGGGACAAGACAAAGGAAAGAAGTGTTTGAACCTCTAGGCCAATGACTCTTTGTTGCAAAATTCTTCACTGCTGACATCACATCCATCCTTAAAATTTCCCAACAAAACTTTATGAAACCAAAATTAAATCCATCAGGACCAGGGTTCTTAGAGCTTTCACAATTCCAAACCGCAACCCTAATTTCTTCTTCAGAGGACTCCCCCACCAACATCTTATTGTTTGCTTTCGAGGTAGAATTGAACCTTACGTTATCTAACCTGACCTGACAAACATCGTTCCTGTCAAATCTATCCTTGAAGAAGTCATGAACCTTGTCCATGATTACTCCCTTATCCTCACATCACCTACCCTCAATAAACAACCCGTGCAATTCATTCCTCGACCTTCTCCATTTCACAGATGAGTGAAAAAGCTGTGTTAAGATCCCCCTGTTTCAACCATTTTTGTCTTGCTTTTTGAAATACAACAGCCTCTTGTTTAAACATGGCTTTGTTCAGATCAGCCAAGAGTGACCTTCTCTCCTCCCTTTCTGACTCTTCTATACCATTATCATCATCCCGTGTGTCTAACTCATTAATCCTCCTTTGTAACTCCTCACTAGCAAGGTTCACATCTCCAAACACTTCTTTGTTCCAGATTTTCAACTCTGTTTTAAGCTTTTTCAATTTTTCTTTTAAGACGTAAATTCCACTTCCTTGAACATCAAAG
>Ga0123342_1000030_pt1 | contig 129123 bp, 59 predicted proteins | sample Turbeawhitnodule_FD_89960 | JGI IMG/M metagenome (GOLD analysis project Ga0123342, IMG submission 89960) | Root nodule microbial communities of legume samples collected from Mexico - Turtle bean Mexico white nodule | ecosystem: Host-associated > Plants > Roots > Nodule | place: Mexico: Nepantla... | reverse complement strand
ATAAAAATACAAATATATTATTTTTTTTTTTTTATATATATATATAAAAAAAAAAAAAAAATATTTATATATATATATATATATATATATATATATATATATATATATATATATATATATATATATATATATATAATATAGGGGTGGTAATCCGGGTGTTCCGCCCTGCATAAACTCGTCCCGCGTTTGGTCCACCCCACGTAAGAGATAATCTGCGGATCAATCCACATAAGAAAAATATTTTTTTTAAATTAAAATTTCATTAATAATAAAAAAACTATTCCTACTGCTGAAAAATTAAAATTTTATTCATGGTTCAATTCATTCAATTAAGATAAAATTATAAATTCAAGTATGAGGGTTGTTAGAAGGCTTGACTAAAAATAATTAAAGTTTTGCTTTGCATCTATTTTTTCCTATATATGTATGTTAATGTATAAGAGTTTTTTTTTATCGGCAAAGAATAAATAAAATAAGGGGTGTCTCAACCCTTATACAAAACTCCAAAAACAAGTTTTCTAACACCCTACCAACTAAGGGATCCAACAAACATTGCACATGTTAATGTATAACAGTATCTTATCAAAGTTTTGCTACAAAATATTTTAATGAAGATAACTAATTTTTTAATTATCCTATTGAAATCTCTTTTTTATATTATTTTTTTATTAACAAATTTTAAATACAAGACTTTCTTTCAAACTAAATTCATGGTTACTCTTAATACTAACTCCTTTAGATGATTAAAATAAAACATTCATTTTTTTAGTACATTAAATTCATTTTTTTTAAATAAAATAAAGGTCACAACTGCAATAATAAGTGAATGGGGTATGATTTTTTTCCTTACAAAACAAAATAATTATTTTTTATTTACAGAAGTCAACCCGCTCCGCCCTACTTTTGGCTCGTGCAAGTTGTGGATTATGCGGGACGAGACAAAGTGGATCAGCGGACTAGATTAGTGAGATTGTCCCGCATGTTTTAGTAGCGGGTTACGAGACCAACATTGTCATTCCTAATATAATATTAGTAGTTTAAGTTAAAAAATAAAATAAGAATAAAAATATTAATATTTGGAGTAGTTAAAATGGGTGTTTTTTTTTAAAAGAGGAGCCGAGAAAAGGATATGATAAATTTTGAATAGGATGTGTGGTTTGGTTGAAAATGCATTGTAATGTAGTCTAATAATGGAAAATGGAATTACGTTCTAAGGCAAAGAACACGGTTTGGCATCTTAAAATGCATAGGCTGTAAAGAAAGAAGGAACAAAATCAGAGGACCTCCTTAGACCTCTCCCCAAACAGCTCAACTTGTGAAAACAACCAAAAGGAAGTTGTCATGAGACGCAAAAAAATTAGCACATTCTCAGCCTATTCCTCCTCATCTCTGCTGAGTCTGTTCTTGCTAGCTCTCTGAGTTAGTCCTAACAGCTCCATCGAAATTGGCCTTTGGCCACTAATGATCAAAGATGGTGCTGTATAGTAATAAAAACATTAGTACATAAAAATAATAAATAGTAATAATAATGAGGAGCATGATAAAGATGATAAACCTATCATTGTGATTGTGATTGTGATTGGGATTGTGATAATGGGGGCGCGCTCTGCTTCGGTGGTGCGCGCACCAATCATGATTGTGAAGTTGTGGTTAAGCTTGGGTAAGAGTAACGTAGTTGTATTGGTGTTGACATCAATATTAATATCATCATGCTGGTGCACAACAGCGAAAGCGATGTATTCTGATGCGGAGGCGCTGGTGAAGTTCAAGAAGTCGTTGACAAATACAAGGGCCCTGAAGAGTTGGGATTCAAACACAAACTCAAAGCCACCTTGCTCAGGCAATATTCCGAACTGGGTGGGCCTGTTTTGTTTGAGGGACAAGGTTTGGGGGTTGAGACTCGAGAACATGGGCCTAACAGGAAACATAGACATAATGACTCTGGCTTCAATCCCCGCTCTCCGCTCGGTTAGCCTAATGAACAACACCTTTGTGGGTCCCTTGCCTAGCGTCAGGATGCTGCCAAATCTCAAGGCCCTCTACCTCTCTTATAACCATTTCTCAGGACAGATTCCCGACGATGAATTTAAGGGTTTACTTAAATTGAGGAAACTCTATTTGGCCAATAATGAGTTCACAGGTCAAATTCCTTCCTCTCTTGCCACCTTGCCTACTCTAATCGTCCTCAGGCTCGACTCAAACAAGTTTCAAGGTCAAATCCCCCAGTTTCAACATCATAATAATAATAATACTTTGAAGATTATCAATTTTTCTAACAATGACTTGGAGGGTCCCATTCCGCGCAATCTAATCACCTTCGGCTCCTCCTCATTTACCGGTACCTTAATGTTTCTCATTTCATTATGCATCCATATTCATTCATAACTCAATCAATCAATCAATATTGCATTGCAGGGAACCCAGGACTATGCGGGGCGCCCCTGACGAATGAGTGCCAAGAGTTAGCCACACCATCCAAAATGCGTCTTCTAAAATCTTTACTAGCTTTCGTGGCGAGTGCACTGGTTCTAGCCATCCTGGTTTTAGTGTTGGTGATATGTCGGTTGAGGTCTCAAAGATCCCAACTGCAACACCACCAAGAACAATCTGCAACAGAAGGCCATAAGGCCTCGGCGTTGCAGGGCCAGGGCCTAGCCTCAAACAAACTCGTTCCTCCCATTTATGTGAAAACTAAAAGCCTAGCGGATCACTATGATGCTAGTCCTAGGCAGGTGTCATCAGGTCATGGTCATGGTCATGGAAATTCACATTCCAGGAGGGGGGAACAAGGCAAACTCACATTCCTGAGGCATCAAGATCCCAGGTTTGATTTGCAGGATTTGCTAAAGGCCTCCGCTGAAATTCTAGGAAGTGCAGGATTTGGGTCCTCCTATAAGGCCGTCATTTTAGACGGTTACGCCGTTGTTGTCAAGAGGTACAAGCAAATGAACAATGTGCCCAGAGAGGAGTTCCACGAGCACATGAGAAGACTAGGCAATCTCAGCCATCCCAATCTTCTCCCTCTCCTCGCCTATTATTACAGAAAGGAAGAAAAGCTTCTACTCTCTGCCTTTGTTCACAACGGTTGCTTGGCCACTCATCTTCATGGTAATAATTATTACTTTGTTTGTTTGTTTGTTTAATTCCATTTGTCACTTTTCAACGTGGCTACATAATATTATTGTAATTACTAATCATACATACAGGCAATCATAGCTCTCAAAAGCCAGGACTTGATTGGCCAACTCGCTTGAAAATCGTGAAAGGTGTAGCTAGGGGTTTGTCTTACCTATACAGTGCACTTCCAAGCGTAATTGTGCCTCATGGTCATCTCAAATCTTCCAACGTGCTTTTGGATAAATCCTTCGAACCCCAGCTCACTGATTATGCCCTCAGTCCCGTCATCAACATCGACCATGCCCAACAAATTATCATGCCTTACAAATCTCCTGAGTATGCTCAACTTGGGCGCATTACAAAGAAGACTGATGTGTGGAGTTTTGGAATTCTGATTCTTGAGATCTTGACCGGCAAATTCCCTGAAAACTATCTCACACTTAGACATAATACTAATTCTGACATAGCCAGTTGGGTAAATACCATGATTACTGAGAAGCGCACCAGTGACGTGTTTGACGTAGAGATGGGAGGAATCGGAAATTGTAAAGCTGAATTACTCAAACTCTTGAAGATTGGCTTGAGTTGTTGTGAGGAGAATGTGGAAAGAAGGCTTGATATCAAGGAAGCTCTTGAGCAAATTGAAGACTTGAAAGAGAGTGAAAACGATGATATTATTGGAGAATACTCCTCCTCTCCCATCACCCCAGAAAGAAATGCTTATAGAGCTGTGTGATTGTCACTCACTTTATTTGGAAGCTACCAATTTGTACGCGTGGAAGGTGGCTTTCCCCATGAAGATGAACATATGCTATTAATTAATCTTAAATTATTTTTAACTAATTAATTAGTTCTTCTGTCTATCTGGTTTTCTTGTTAACATAACTTAGGCACTTATTGTTATTCCTCTAACTGAACCATCTTGTAATGTTACTTTGTCCACTAGTTAGGATTAGTTAACCCCTTTATTAATTTCACCTATCTCTGTATAAAACATTATCTAACAATTTTAAATCTCTAGTGCTAGTCATTGTGCAACACATGCACATATTAACAAAAATTATCAATTGCTCGTAAGTATATGCACAGTACGGTTAACAAGAACACCTAAAAATATTTCAACATATAAGATAAATTTCCTTTTTATTATCTTATATTTGTTCTAACTTTGTTATTGGTCGACCTATTTTTAATAACTATGTATTTTGTATATTGTTTATGCTAGAGAATATGTTTATAACAAAAAAAATCATACTAATAAAAAAGAGCCTATGTATACAAGATATATTTTGGAACTGAAATCATTTTAGAATCTAGTGCTAGTATAGTGTAGCCCCTAATATTTTCGAGTTAATAATATTTATTCATGTAGTGTTTCTTCTCTAATTGTTCATGTCATTCCCAAGAAGAATCTCTTGACTAGATTCTTTAAAAAGTTATAAAAATTATTATTCTAAACTCACGTTAAGATTATAAAAGTTAATATTAATTAACCCTACTAGTAGGTCACTCATCCTTAGTAACATCAAAGGCCAACTCTAAAATATGACTTGCATGAAGTATCAAAGTAAGTCACTCTGGTTCTAATCTTAGTTGGATGGTCCTATTTAAAACTAGTTTAAGACTTTCATTAAGAGCAATTGAAAATATTTATGAAAAGAGATTGATATATTGAATATATATATATATATATATATATATATAAAAGTATTTTAGGAATACTCCATGTATCACCATTAAAAAAAAACACTATCATCCATGTATTTACTTCTTGCACAAAAAGACTATACTACACATCCACGGTCTGATAAAAGGAGTTAATCTCAACAAGATTAGTGAATTGTTCTCAACCCCACCTGTCAATTGGGGCTTCAAAATACTTGTATAACAAGATGTGAGTCATTTGATGTGTTGTCTTAGAGATTCCTATCATAAAAAAGAGAACCCTCACAAGGTAATGTCATGCATCAAAGCGGGTTCTAGTCCTACGAGTTATGCTCCAATAGTGACTAGTGTTTCTAATACAAAATTTGTAACTTAACATCATAAAAACTCATCCTCTACATCTATGCTTAGTGATATCCCTTGGGCAACAATTAAGTTTTTCTGCAAAACAACAAAACCACACCTTCCCCCAGCCAAGATACCAGATTAATGCAGAAAATAAGATGGCTTTGTGCTCTGACGTGGCAATGCACGGTGTGGAGTTTCCACATCAATGCATGGCCATCTAGCCATAGAGCTTGGAAACATCCCCTATTCCATTATTCCAGCATGAGCTATTAGTTTAGTTAACGGACAAAAAAGTCTTCCACATTCCTCCACCCCTTCATCCTCCTTCCCCTTATCGTCTTCCCCCTCTTCTTGTACACCCTCTTCATCAAGTGAGCAACACCCATTTGATTAGTCATCGTATAGTTGTTAGGGAACATGTTTTACCACAACCTACATATGATAAATAAATATGATAAACAAATCTAATAAATATGATAAAAAGAATATTTGAAACAAAAATCTAAAACAGAATTCGAATCCAATATCTACAAGGAAGAGAAATCATATAAGAAGACACAACACACTCCACAGTGGAATATGTTCTAACCTAGTTGTGTCGTTTTTCTTAATTTTCTATTTTCTTGTTTGTAATTCTTTTCGTGTTGCCTCCACATGGAAGGATAAACCTTTTGGATTGATTCTCTTGTGATTTCGAATTGAATTATGAGGTTCTGGGTAATTTAGTTTTGCTCTTCAATTTCTCTAACAAATTGTGTCGGATGGTCTAGTCTTGTAGAATTTTGATTTCAGATTAGGAATTGTTTTTGAACACTTGTTGATAATTCAATTTTATTCTTTAATTGAAATTCTTCTTTATTTTGCTTTTATTTTTAACAATCTCTTGCTTGCTTAATTAATTCAAGAGGTAAAAGACTAAAATTCTCCTATGTATACACTTGAACGCGGGTGAGGAACTTAATGAATTGATTGAAGTTTTTTTATTAATTCGCTAATTGAATGACATGTGTGTGTCAATTGATGAAGAATTCAATTGTGAATGAATTTGAGAATCAATCTGCTTTTTAATTTGCTTCTGTCTTGTCTTTTTAATTTTTTTGTCTTCAATAAGAGACAACCTTTTTTAATTAATTATTTTTAATAACTCAAATTGCCTTAAAAAAATTAAACTTTATTTTATTAAATTTGTAATTGAATTTGTTGAGAGACAAATTAGACTTAACCAACCCTATCTATATTCTAATTCTATTGACTTTTCATGTATTAGATGATATATGTTAAATACACTATCCAAGACATTATCATTAGAGAATCTATAGTCATATTTATTTTTTATTTGATTGAAAACAACAATAATCAAGAAAGAGAGTTATTTTTAAAGGAAATATCTAGATCCAAACTCTGATTTTTTTTTATCATAAAAAATAATATATTATAGATGAATCAATTTAGAATGCTTCAAAATTTCACATAACTCAAGTTATTTACACAAGATAAAATTATCGTATTATACCAACATGACACATACACCTGCTGTGCGCGTTCAAATCCATGCAAACCCTTATCATCAAATATGGTGTGAGAAATAATCTGCAGATACAAGCCATATTAACTCATACCATCTATAACCTTGAATCGTGTTTGAATCCATGACTTGTTAGCAATAAATATATTGATATATGTAAGATTATAGCTATATAGTTTTTAGGTTGGTAAGTATGACATCGATTAATTTATAATGAAAACTAGTAACAACTTAAATTTCATAAAAAAAAAGTCTTTTAAGAACTAAATAGTGGACAGGTTTTTGAAAAAAATAATAAGTAGTCTTTAGCTTTTCAATAAATTATAATTCAATCGATATAAATAGAAGACCAATAAAATTATTTGAATACAAGACATAATAGTTTACATCTTTAAAGATAACAATAAAAAATTTTAGAAGAAAAAATATTGTTAAAAAGAAAAAAAAAAGATAATAGGATATTTTATCTAAAATAATTAATAGTCTTTATAATGAAAGCTATACAAAGTGAAAAAAAAAAGTATTTATTAAAAATGAGAAGAAAAAAAATGTCATTAATTTTACAAGGAAAAGTTTTAAAAGGAGAATAAAATATTTTGATGAAAAAAACTGACACTTAAATACTAATATTTCTAAAGTAAAAATCCACTAAATAAAAGGAGATTACTTTAGCATAATATGTCATACATATAAAATAAAAATGATGAAATTATGAAAAGTTAGGGGTAGTAGTCCCAAGTTATTGATAGCACTTTTGCTTTTTAAGGATTTTGTATTTAATTTAATTTTGTAGTTTTTTGTGTTTACCTCTAACGGATAGGATAAGAAAAGAAAAATGTGATCGATAGAGCATAAATTATGGTAGTTTTCTATAGAAAAGGGTTTTGTTACTTAATAGAATGGGATGGTTATAGAAAAGGATGAGAAGGCAGATGAAGGAAGAGAAATGTGGCACTCAAATTCGAAGGGATCAGGGATTAGAAGAGGAGGAGGCGGCAATGGAATAGTGGCCGTGGCTATAGACAACGATAAAGGAAGCTCGTGCGCTCTTAAATGGGCCGTTGATTCTCTGCTAGCCAGAGGTCAAACAGTTATTCTCCTCCACGTTTTGCACGGGACATCTGTTTCCAGTAAGTCCTCTCCTCTTATTCATAGCTATTTCTTGTTTTCTTCTCGATATAATAATATTCTTAAAGAAACTAGGGGAAGGTGAAAATGGTTTATGTAACTACACGCCAATAAAACACTTGTTATTTGTTTTGTTTTTTCAATCGCAACAGGGGGTAGCGAGGCCATTATTTGTAACATCACCAATTCATCCGTATCTCCTCATAGATACCAACATGATACCTCTATGAAGGATTTGTTTCTCCCTTTCCACTGCTATTGTACACGCAAAGATGTAGGTCTCACGCTTTGTTTTTTTTTTTTTTTTTTTTTTCTTAATTTTGTTTAATAAACAGGGTTTTTTTCTTCCCTTCTCTTTCTTTTTTTCCAACAAAATATTTATCTTTCCCCTTTTTTTTTTTTTTTTTTTTTTTTTACTCAAATTAGTGATAATAACACGGTATGATTTACTGCTGTAAAAAATATTTTCTTAGATACAATGCCTTGATGTCCTTCTTCAAGACCATGATGATGTGAAAGCAATAACAGAATATGTCTCTTATGCTGCAATTGAAAACTTGGTGATTGGTGCAACATCCAGGCGTGGGTTTATTCGGTAGGATTCCGTATCTGAAATTAAGATTGCATTCGTAACTATTTTTAAAAGGAGAATAATTTTGATATTTGTGTACAGAATGCAAGTCATTGTACCTTTCTTAATTTCGTTTTTCCTTGTGCAGATTTAAGTCATCGTCAAGTAGCATATTAAAGGGGGCGCCGGACTTTTGTACCGTGTTTATCGTTTCTAAGGGAAAAATCTCGTCAGTTCGGAATGCTACTCGTCCAGCCGCACATACATCCCCACTTCTGAGCCACATACGTAATCTAAAGAACAAGGAGGAACATCATCCTGAAATACCCTTCAGAAATGCGAATACGAGAGGTTTGTTTCTGTCATATATAATATACAGTTTGTTCGGCATCTATCAATTCTTTCTTGCCCTGCACTTTTAATCATGTATGTATCTGCAGACGGGACGTCAATCAAACCTCAGGGCTGGCTCGATGAATCTTTTAAGTAAGTCTTTAGTCAAACCATTCAAAGTCCAACCCATAATAATAATATAACATGGTTTCCTTGGTTCGGTTCGGTTGAGGCAGGTCTCCATTTCCAAGAAGAGGCACGACTGGAATATCATGCGTGGACTTCCCAGACTCAGATACAGAAATATCTTTTGTAAGCTCTAATAGGCCAAGCACTGGTCGTTCATCCTCCGTTTATGACTGTATTGAGGCAGGCCGAACTTCGCATGTTTCTAACAGTTCAGATCATAATTTTGGATCAGCCCGATTGGGACTCAGGTTCAATGACCCCAGTTCACCCCATACTTCTGTCTCTCATGAAAGCAGTAGAACATCATTCTCTTATTCATCACAGAGCATGGTGAGTGAGTGAGTTAGCGAGGACATGTGTTTTTCCTTTATTCTTTATACACCACTTCTACTGATTTGTTATATATCAATATTACATTTCAAATAAGTAAAATTGTTTAATCATTGTTGTGAGCCCATTGATACGTGACCATTGAAGGTATCAACTTCCCTTTGCTAAAATAATTTAGGATGAAGAAGCAGAAGCTGATGTCAGGAGGCTGAAGCTTGAGGTAAAGCAATCGATGGAGATGTACAATGCAGCATGCAGAGAAGCACTAACAGCCCAGCAGAAGGTATATTCTGAAAAGTATATATAGTCCCTTTTTCTATAAATGTGTTAGTGTGATTTCAACTGGTACAACTATTTTGGTTGCTACAGTTAATGGAGTTGAAAGACTGGAGAATGGAGGAAAAACACAAATTAGAAGAGGCACATTTGGCTCAGGAAGCTGCGCTGGCAATTGCAGAGCAAGAGAAAGCGAGACGTAGAGCAGCCATGGAAACTGCTGAAGCATCGAAGAAAATTGCTGAGATTGAAACACACAGAAGAGCGAGTGTTGAAGTTAAAGCTCTTAAAGAAGCAGAGAAGATGAGGAAGCTTTTGGACAATCTAACCCAAACTGATGTAAGATATAGAAGATACAGTATAGAGCAGATTGAAGCAGCTACGAACTTCTTTGCTGAATCCCAGAAAATCGGGGAAGGAGGTTATGGCCCTGTTTTTAAATGTTTCCTTGATCACACTCCAGTCGCTGTCAAGGTTCTACGTCCAGATGCTGCTCAAGGGAAGTCACAGTTTCAGCAAGAGGTGATCAACCAGTGGACATGAGTAATTCTACACCACTTTTTTTGTATTTGACTCCATAACATGTTTCCATTTCATCTCGTTTACGTTAGGCTTGGCCTTTTATGGGCATGATTGAGACCTTGAAAATCTGATGAAATCCCAACAGTGATATCCATATAGTTGAACAGCTAGCATCTCTTCCACATCATTCTTTTCTATCTCAAACTTCTCGTTACATCTCTTTCTTCTTTCCTTTTTCTAATCCATTCTTAAAACCCAAAATTGGGATGGACACTCCTCCATCACTTCCCAATGATATCTAGCCAATTCCAAAGACACATACACGTAAAGGGAGTAGAGAAAGAGAAGGAGAATTTTGGATATCAAGGGTAAACCTAAAAGCATGCATAATTTAAAGCCTCCTTTCTACTTTTATAGTGTTCTGAGTTCTGATTCATAATGCCTGGAACTGAATTATGTTGTGGGGGTATACCAATAGCATATACTAGTCAAATATGTTGTGGTAGTAGTATTTGCAATCAATCCTAAACATATAAATGTGCGTGTGCAGATTGACATTCTGAGCTGCATAAGACACCCAAACATGGTACTTCTTCTAGGAGCGTGTCCGGAGTATGGCGTACTGATTTATGAATATATGGCTAATGGAAGCCTAGAAGATTGTCTGTTTCGAAAAAGGAATAACAGTGTTCTGTCTTGGCAGCTGAGGTTCCGAATTGCTGCTGAGATAGCGACGGGCCTACTATTCCTGCATCAGACCAAGCCTGAACCTTTTGTACACCGTGATCTGAAACCAGGCAACATTTTGCTAGACCAGAATTATGTGAGTAAGATAAGCGATGTTGGATTGGCAAGGCTTGTCCCACAAGTAGCCGAAAACGTAACACAATGCTGCATGACATCAGCAGCTGGAACATTTTGTTATATTGATCCTGAGTATCAGCAAACAGGAATGCTTGGCGTGAAGTCGGATGTTTACTCTCTTGGAATAATTTTTCTTCAACTATTGACAGGCAGAACTCCAATGGGATTAGCTTACCGTGCTGGAGAGGCTATAGAGAATGACACCTTTGAGGAAATGCTGGACCCATCCGTAACCGATTGGCCTCTTCAACAAGTCCTGTGCCTTGCAAAAATAGCAGTCAAATGTGCGGAACTCAGGCGAAAAGACAGGCCAGACCTTGCCAAAGTGGTGTTGCCAGAGCTTGATAAATTGAGAGACTTTGCCGAAGAAAACATGACAGTGCAGTCGTTGCCCATCATTTTAGGATGCATTGCGCCTTCACCCTGCCACACTGAAACTTCTGTGCAACAGGTTCCTACTTTCTAGCTCCCAAATCACCTAATATAACATAAAAATTATTTAATTATCATAATTTCGTAATATTTACATGGATTTCCATGACCTTGTTGAGGTCATGTTGCAGGATGTAATGAGCGACCCGCGCTTTGTACATTCCGTAGGCTCATCAGCTCCATCAACGCCCACAGAAGGAAATCCTTAAATATATGTATATATTTATTTATTAATATAGACGAGACTGCTTTATTCTGCAGTAATGTAAAAATGATGTTTCCGATGTACATGCATGTAGGGTCTAAACTCAGTCAGAGAAAAAGTATAAACAAAAAGTTGTTTCTAGTTGACAATGCACACATTCAACAAGACTCATTCTTGTTCTATTCTTGTTCAACGTCACTTATATTTTTCATTTTCTTATCTAATCCATTAAAATATGGAAAAATAATAAATTTCCTTCTATGTAATATTTTCCTATTATAAAATTTAAGAAAAATAAATAAAACACTTGAGATATGAAATGGATCAGTTTTAAATAACATTGTAAAAGATTTTCTTTACATGGTTTTATAATATTCTTTTTTTTATAAATAAAACCCCACACATTATAACTCAATAGAAATTCAAAATTTATAACTATTAATAAAATAGAAAAACGGACTATCAATTTATTTATAATTTTCATTTCACTCTCCAATTGTTTTCTCTTTTTTCTTATTAATTTTATTATAGAAAAGTTGTAATATATCAGGTTTCAACAAAATCAAGATGTTGTTAAAAAAAATTCATTTTATTCCTTATTTTAAGACAATAACAAAAAGAAAGAATGAACACATCCATATTCGGTTCTTATACAAAATCTTACATATCAAATAAAATAACTCAAATGAGAGGAGAAGAAAAAAGACATTGATTAATCAATATATTATTTTTTTATGTATTATCTTTTGCTTTTAATTTCAACTAATCCAAAATTATTTTTGTATGTACATTAGATTTTTATCATCCTACAAATTAAATAAAAGAGAAAAATGTAGTACACATCTTAAAACATAACCAACCAACAGATATTAATTTTTAATAAAATATTAGTTTTTGTTTTTGTCGGTTGACTTTCTCTTCCGTTGATTTTGGTGACAAGTTTTAGCTCCGGTTGATCTCTTTTGGAATCTGTTCTACATCTTGTTGAACTAGAATGCGACTCCGTTGAAACAGAGGGGGCCCCTACCTGTTCATTACACTTCGACGTTCAAGTTAATGAGGACTTACTAAAATTTAAGAAGCATTCAGTTTCAGACTCAGAAACCACGTACCTTGATCTGGGGTTTCAAGCCCTTTTAAAGCTTATCCCTTGTGACAACTTTCTCTCACGAGAATCTAATCTCAACTCAAAACATTCATAACAAGAAACCTTTTTGTTCAAGGACGCCTTCTCTCGAGGTGCTACAAAGAAATTTTATCTCTAAGGAGAACATAAAATAATAACAGAACAACCACCTGCCAGCAGGGCACCATCTTAGACGCCACCAACAGGGAGATATTCTACTTACGTGGACACCTTACTCATGATACAACGTTATCTTTTATATCTTTTACTATTCATGTACCTTAACCTCCGCGTGCCCTAAATACACGAACTTAGGTTAAAGTATATCTACGTAACTTAACTATTATGTGTCCTAACATGTACCTCTAAGTTAAAAAATGGCTTTTACTAATAGCCCTACATCAACGTATAAAAGATTATTTTAATTACGCTTCAACGGGCTTACCAACAAAACGAGACCCAATCACATGACCCACTTTACTAGCTCAAGAGTCAAACTGACCTGTCTATACCATGCACCGAGTCCCAACCAACCACCTGTCGAGTACAGCTTTAAAAAGAAATTTAGTTTTCAAAACCAAATCTCATAAAAACAATTGTATGTTTAATAAATACGGGTACAATAAGTAAATTGTATAAAAAAAAGTTAAGAGGAGAATATGTTTATACATAAGTATAGATATATAAGAAAATTATGGTAGTATATTTGAAGTTGGGTTTTGAAGGTGACAGTCAGAGGGTTTAGAATTAGAATTTATATACTGAGGGGGTTTTAGGATAGGAAGGGGATGCGTATGGTGGTTATCTGAATGTGAAGATGTTGGTTAAAATGCAAACAAATTGGTTTGTCCCTGTTGCAGTCCCATTCCCAGTGCCACACAAGCTTGAGGGTTGTTTTGTGATGAGTAAGTGCGTGCTATCCACGCATCCTCCCACGCCATTTGAAGTGGGTAATGATAAACCGAGAAGAAGAAGATCAAATTGGCGTTGTGGTTGTGGTTCGGAGGAGGAGGCACAGGCACAGAGACAGGGTCTCTCTGAATCTGAATCTGAACCTGAATCCAAACGGGAATGGGAAGTGCAGGAAGCTCGCAGGGCGATTTCAAGTTATCTGGGAGAATTGGGAGTGACAGAGGAGGAATCGTTGTCCATCGCGTGGAATTGCCCGGGGTATGTGAAGATGTTGATGGAAGGTGTGAGGGATTTGGATGAGTGGGGGTGGGAGGCAGATAAAGAATTTGCAGGGTTGAGCTTCAAGGACAAGATTCTTCGTGTTGCCGCTCAAAAGGGAGACAAGGGGAAAATTGCCTACTTAGAGACTCTTGGTCTCACTATCTCTTGGTCTATCAACGTCGCCGGATATCTCTCCGCTCACACCCTCCCCTCTCTCATACACAAGGTTACACGCATCAAACAACTCTTCTTTTCTCCCGTTGATAACGATAACGATCACTACCTTTCGTTGCTCACGAGAAACATTCGTCTCACTATGCGCCACTTGTCAATTTCAATTGACGAAGACCTGCAACGCACTTTCTCCTTTTTCGAAAAGCTTCAAGCAAAGCCTGGTGGCCTAAACATCTTAGCTTCCCCAGATTCCGCTTTCTGTTCCTTAATCCAATCCTTCCCTCGTCTCCTTCACTTATCCATAGACAACCACTTAACACACATACTTGATTCTCTCCACAATTTTGGAATTCCCACATCTCGCATCTCAAACATAGTACTGGCTTTTCCTCCTCTTCTCTTCTGGAATCTTCAACTCCTGCAAGCTAGACTCCTCACCTTCAAGCAGGTACCAACCTACCGTCCCTTCCATCTATTCTCCGTTACCTCTTTGCCTTATAATTTATTCCACACATCATGTTAATCTCAGTTTCTACCTTTTGAATTAATATATTAATATTATGTTATTTTCTAGATTAACGTGGCTGATCAAGATTATGCCAAGTTGCTGCTAAAATATCCTTGGCTTCTGTCGACAAGTTTTCAAGAAAATTATGCGGAGCTCCTTTCTTTTTCCTATTCTATCAAGGTACCATTTTGTTCTGTCATGATTACTTGTATCCATTTGATTTCGGATGCATATGTAACTTTAGTTATCATCACTGAAAGGAAACTAAGGACATTTATTTGAATTATTGTTTTTCAATAATTTACACGAAAACATATTCTATAGTGAAATGGAACTAATTATATTTAAATAGTTCAACAACCTTCCATACCACCCTGAATGAGGAATTTATAGAAGGACTGAACTAATAATAGAAGGCTTCAATATAGGTTCCAAAGACACAGATAGACCGTGCAATTGAAAGCCACCCTCATCTATTAAGCTGTTCAACTAGCAAGCTGGAGTTGATGGTAGATCAGTTTGCTAAACTTGGAGTTCGGAATAAAAAGTTAAATCAGGTTATTGCTAGAAGTCCTCAACTACTACTACGGAAGCCCAAAGACTTTCTACAGGTATTTATTTTTTGCTTCAATCAAGTGTTTAATTTGTAACAAATGACATAATGAGAGAAGTGAGAGAATAGGGCAAAGGAATTCCCCACTTTGAAGTGCTTTAAAAAGTATAAGGAGTGGAAAGTTGCATCAACTTTTCCTGAACAACATCATAGGTAGGAATAGTAGAACTAGAGAATATAATTACAAATGACTTCAAGGTTTAGTGAAAGTCTATCAAGAGCAAGTACCATTAAAAATTGATCGCATTTTTAGTAAAATGTATTTGCATCAATAATAAGGGGCATAAGAGTAGAATATTCTGCAATCAAGTTGTTGAGCCCCTAGACAGTCTATGAACCATTGGATGGTCTGATGACCAGGATATCATATGTTGTGCTTATGTTCTTATGTTTTGATGATAACAAAAACTGATTGGATGACTTGTATATTGAAAGATTTGAGCAATGTTCCTTTGAGCAAGGAAAGGAAAACATAACTGACTCAACAACAACAATCATCTAAACCTACTAAATGTTCCTTTGCCCATTCCTTTGAGTAATTTTTCTGAGTCAGATAGCTTGTCAATTAGCTGATGTGTTTATGAAAGGACTACCTATGAAGATTTTCCATGACCTTCCATGACCTTATTGCCAAGTTCGAAATAATAGATTTCCAATTTCTATTCTCTAGCCTGAAGTGATGTGTTGTAATGTACCCACTAATTGCTTTATAATTATTGTAATTATTAGAAATTAATTAGGATAATTGTTTGTTACTACAAGTCTTTTTAGGAAAGTATTTAAGCTGTTTAGTCTATATAATGCTTCACCCTGTACAGTTCTATAGAAAATAATGTTCAGAAATTTTCTATTCAAATCTCTTGCTCGTTGTTGTCTGCAGATTGTTACGTTGTTTCAAAATATGGATTTAGATAAAGAAACTATTGGAAGAATACTTGCCCGCTGCCCTGAAATTTTTGCTTCCAGCATTAAAAGAACTTTAGAAAGGAAGATTGAATTCCTTTGTAGGGTTGGCGTTCGTAAGACTTTCCTTCCTGGGGTTATCAGAAAGTATCCTGAATTACTTGTTTCTGACATTGACAAAACTTTACTGCAAAGGTATTGCTCTGACTAATCTATTTTATATATTTTGTACCGTTGTTTCAGTATCATATTTGTTTACTCTTACCCAACTAACGTTTATACATTTACTATGCACCTTGTGTCATTTTCCAGCAGCAAGTATATTCTATTTCTAAATAATTGTGGTGCGTTAGATTTTTTAATGATATAACGATGATATTGTTCTGACGCAAGTTTCAGTTTTGTCTGATGAAAAATAAAAGAAAATAATGATTTCCTAATTTCTTCAACTGTATCATGACCACTCCATAAATGTCACATTTCATCAGCAAAAACGTGAAAATGAACCTGCTTCTCACCTAGTGATTGAGGTGTCATTTTTATTTATAAAACTCAAATAAAACCCGACATCTGAGCAAGTCTGACATCTTAGGTTCCAACTATCATATGTGTCATCACATGAAAGATAACATAAAACAAAAAAAAAGATACAAACAATATCATTTTGTTTATTATCTAGTAATTTTATCTGTTGATGTTTGCAGGATAATGTACTTGATGAAGTCAGGTCTTTCAGAGGAAGACATTGCATTTATGGTACGTACATTTTCTCCTCTTCTTGGGTACAGTATAGAGGGGGTTCTTAAGCCAAAAATAGAATTCCTTGTGAACTCAATGGAGAGGCCAGTAAGAGATGTGGTGAGTTACCCTCGGTATTTTAGCTATTCACTAGAGAAGAAGATAAAGCCAAGATATTGGGTGTTGAAAAGAAGGGACATCAAATGTAGCTTAAAGGAGATGCTGGGAAAAAATGATGAAGAATTTGCTGCTGAATTTATGGGTATTGGAAGGATGCCCGTCTCTCCTCCCGTGTAATGAAGCCTGTGAATATCAATAGTTGTATTGTAATTTTAGGTTTCCCTTGCAGCCAAGCTTAGCACGTTAGATTTTTGGGTGTTCCTTGTAATTATTTTCAAAGAGAAAGAAATTCTTTCAATTACGAAAAAAAGTATTTTTTTTAACAAAAAATTGAACATCAAATGAGAAATTGATGCATAATTAGTCTAATTACGATTATATCATCCATGCAAGGTGCTACGGACTAGCTCTATTCATCAATCTTGCATTCAAGAATGAACATCATTTACCATTGAAGGGTTATGAGTTGATTTGTAAGTAAACTCGCGTTTTTGAGTAAACTCACGCAAACTCGCGAGTTGGATACTGAACATATTAAGTTTAGGGTTAGAGATTTTTAAATTAGATTGAGATTTTGCGTTGGATACTGAACGTATTAAGTTTAGGGTTAGAGATTTTTAAATTAGATTGAGATTTTTTTAGCTGGTTGGGTTTGAGAATTTTTGAACAGATTGTGGGCAAATTAAGATTTTTGGTAGATTAGGGATTTTCTGACAGATTGAAAATTTTAGGGTAAATTTAGATTTTTGACAGATTGTTTAAGAATTTTTTTATTTAGTGGGATTAAAAAAAAATTTGTATGAAGAGTCTACAAGTTGGATTTACAGAACTTGCTTGTATGATTTATTGATAAAAAACAAATCTTCTGAATGATCATCATTGAAAAGACAACGTTACGACTAACAATCTATGGTTCGAGATGGGCACATGTTAAATTCTTTGGGGCACGTGGCTATGATTATTTTAGTTTGATATCTCACCCATTTCTTGAAAAGGCTCTTCTTACTCCACCAATACTGTCTTCATGCATATCTGCGTAGTCTTAGAAAAAGACTAAATTGTCTGTAAGATTTTTAGATTAAAGAATTTAAAAGTATATTTTAAATTATATAATTCAAAATCCGAATACTTTCTTATTTAATACTTTCTTCAAATACAAGGAAGTAGGCAGATTAGTCGAGTAAAATAAGCTGTTCAGAATATTTACCTGTGCATGTTTTTAAGTGATTAGTTGAATTTTGATAAAATTAAAGGCAGATTTTTTTTAGAGAAATGAGCTTGGTTATCACAAACTAAACGAAGACATTGTTTTCAAATAAATATAGGATGTCAAAATCATAGTTGTAATTCTTATTACATAACATACTATTCATTTCATTTTAAAAATATTCCAAGATAATTTTTTATTTAAAATGATATATTTTTCCTGTTTCCTTTCCCTCAAATTTCTCAATCTTTCCTTTGTCACCGGTAAGAATTGAACTCCTTATATATAGTTTACAACCTAAGATGTTAGAGCTAAGTTATTGCAAAAATAAATAATAGCCACCCCAATAAATAGGAGCTATATAAAATTGAATGTTGAGTTGTTTGTAAAGTATAAATAACTTAAAAATAGAAAAAAAAAGTTTTCAACATTATGTAGTTTGATTGATTTGATAAAAAAATAAGGAAAGAATAAAGATAAATAGAAATGTGAGAAATAAATAAAAAAGACCTATTCTTCTCTTCTCTCCTATACCAAATAACCAATATAATTTCTCCTTACCTCCTTTCTAACAAACAAGGGCTAAATGATGACCACACAATTGTCGTCAACTCATTTTATGGAATTAAACTATAAATTAAATATTATAAATAATATAATGATTGTTTAACTATATATCTTATAAAATCTTTGAACCACTTAATCTTCTTTCTTTAGGCCTCCGGCCCATCCTAACCAACATTGAAAAAATTAAGCTTGTAAAAAGAAACTTGAATAAACTATCATCATTACAAGTGTAATGATAGTTTTCAAGCTCTGTTAAGAATCAAAGAGCAATTTTCTCAGTTGTTGACATTAGACGTTTGGCATCCCTACAATCTTGTAACTGCATCTAAGAAAGTCAAATTGCGAAAGCCATTGTCAGTGATTTAAACTGTAAAACATGAAAACAGCGTTAGTCTTGGGTGCCCGAATAACTAATCTTTAACCCGATATCAAAAGAATATTCTGATAAACGACTATAAAGAATGAAATTCCAAGAACCCCATTGCTTTATATTCTCATGTTGCAATGCCAACGTACAATACATCTCCATAATTTAGGAATCTAATGATATGGACTCTAATGTTAATTCAATTCTTTAGGTAAGGGAGAGAAGGGGTGAGGAGTGTTGGCATCAAAAGTAATAAACGTCTCCGTTACAAGCAATAATCACGGTGGTTTCCAATGAGGATTGGTTTTAGCAAGGATATCAAATAGAAGTACAAAGTATCTGATGAACCAGAATTCCTCAAATAAATTACTTGAATTTGAGAAACTTAACTAATCCACCGGAACAAAAGGGTAAATAAGTAGTATAATGCATTCAGTTTTTCCTTTTTTTTCGCCCTCAAAGATAAAACATAAACAAAATTTCTTTCATTTACAGAAATCTGTGGCTATTTGTACAGGTAGTTATTATCCCTCGTTGCATGAAATCACTTAAAGTTTCAGTTTTTTCCACATTAATGAACAAATGAAAATTCACTCACCATTACAACATGGATGGGAAATCATCAAATGTGGACAGCAAAATATCTTCACCCAATGCAAGTCAAGGTGGTGATCACAACAAGAACCATGAAAAGCCTCAACCTTAGTCCTCAGAGCAAAATTGTTCCTTCCTTAATCCCAGGCTCATTGATTTGATCTTGCTGAAAAAGTGTTTCAAATTCAGGAGAAGATGCAACAAAAACAAATAGCTTTCATTCACAATCTGAAACATGGCTCTATAACAGATCATATAAGAAAACCAAAAAAGTTTTGATAGAATTTTTTGCCATTAATTGTTGTTATTATTGACTCTAGGTTTGGGCAACACCGTTTTTGGGTGTCTGAAAGAATGGGGAGTTTAATGATGCCAGCAAACCGACCTCAAACGGAGGTAGTTTGCCAAGGCAAACTAATGCAAGACAACCCTTCGCGAAGGGGATCCGTGAACAGGCCCATGGGATGTGGTCTTCTAATAATAACTTTAATTCAAGACTAGGTATGTTGGATGCTTGAGGAAAAAATAATACAAAAGCGAGAAGGATCCGTTTATTGTAAAGATAAAAAGGCAACAAGACACAAGACGGATAATAAAAACTGAAACAAAGGAAATAAGAAAATCTTCTACAAATCTCAACAGGACACAAACTGTTTCCACTGGATTTTACTTATCCAATAATAGACCGTGAAGTTTAAAACAAACATATAAATATCATATGCATGCTTCCCATATGAGCCATGTAATATAATCACAGGGAATAGAATTGAAAAGCTAACATCTGAGAAAGACAATGCAATCAACCTGCACCTCCATAGCCACGAGTAGGCTTTAATATCTTCCAATCTTTTCTAACGTCTTTGGAGGAACATTATATAAATAAATCACCTTCAAACATATGCAAGTACGGAAGAGAAACCTATGCAAGATATAGTTTAACCAAATTAGTCCTCAAAGGGACTTTTAGATGAAAACTGATAATCATCTAATTACACAATGAGACAAATCTTGACACAACGAGGGAATTCTTAAAATTTGGATGTGTCTAACTCCCCTAAAAGCTAGCTTATAGAATAAGAATTGCCCTCTATTTATATATGCTATCCAAGCAATATCTCTACTTTATGTGGGACTTGGGTTTTCCCCAATAGCAATATGATCAGATGTTGGGATTTGACTAGAGATAGAAACATACCCTAGCAGAATAACATCTGTTATCAAGGATATAGAGTATTACTTTCTTGGCATCCTTGTAATCATTCAACTTAAAGATAAATCATACAAACTAGTCAAAGCAGAAGTTTACCACTTTTTGTCTTAGACGGCTTGATACTCCTACTAGCAACAGATGAGGAAAGGGGCCTTTTTGCCGAAACTTTTGACAATGTGTCGTCATCCTTCTTTGCAGATATCAAAGATGAGTAAAGAATAGCATCTACAGCTTCACGCTGCTGTTTCCTTTTTGAAACTTCATCAACTTTATTTTTAGTAGAAGCAGTACCTTGATCAACCGCATCTCTCTCTTTGTAACAGCCTTTCATTGAGGAAACAGAAATTTCAGTGGAACTGCTCCTAGTCCCTCCAGAATGCATAGTTGGTCTTTTTGACGCCTTGTGCCCACCACCTGCCTCTTCCACTGGAAAGTCTAAATTGTTCCTTGATTGCTGAAATTTTAATTGTCTTTTACCCAATGCTTTCTTTCCCATGCTAATTTTCGATTTGTCTTTGCCTTCTCTTTCCCCATCACAAATCGGATGACCTGACATTGCAAGCATGTCACTGCAGGAGCTTCTGCTTTCATATTTTGCAACCCGATATCCCATATCCTTAGTATTGGAGAAATGCTCATCTTCAGATTTCCTTCCCTTACATGGAGCATATTTTCCCAAAACTGAAGAAGTATTCTCATCCCCGTTACCCTTATTCCTGTCCCAGACTTCAGAGGCAATACATTTCTTTTTCCTCTCAACAGTATCCTTTCCATGAACCAAAATTTTGTTTACAGTCTGGTCACTATCCTTAACCCTCTTCTCATGCTCCAGTGGTCTTGCATGATTATCAGAATTTTCAACAAAGCAATTATTTTTATCTGTTTTGAACATTGAATGATATGGCATCCTAGCCCTCATTATCAGGTTTCTTTCTTTAGCATCCTTCACAAGAGCAGCCCAGTTCTGGTTAGTCTGTAGAGTTCTAGCATTACCCAAAATCCAAAGTGATAACTTGGCCCTTGTCAAGGCAACATTCATCCGTCTTACATCAGCAACAAATCCAATAGAGTTTGAGTTTATTTCGGAAGCAATAATACCTGAATGAGCTGCTCTTACAGTAGAAAGTAACAATATGTCCACCTCCCTACCTTGAAAACCATCCACAGTGTTAAATTCAATATCCGCTACACTCAAAGGTCCAAATGCATTAAGAATACGAGATCGCAGAAGAGAAAGTTGAGACTTGTATGGAGTAATCACACCAATTCTTCCACCAACAAATTCAGCAGGGTACCTTAGGAGACATTCGTAGTTTTGTAAGCAAGCATCATGATAAGCAGAGAAGTAAGAGAAACAGAAAGTAAATTTAACCTTTTCTTGAAAAACTTCAGTACTTCAACCGCAGCATCAGCTTCATGTTCATTACAAAGTGACATTACACCAGAACTTTTCCCCCGAACCTCCTGGCCATCAATGATATCATAAAACACATATGGCCCAAGACCACTGATTTGATGAAATGGTGCTGATTTGTTAGACATTTGGCTACCATTCAGTAATTTGTTGTCATAGAAATGCAATGATGGGAACTTGCAAATCTCTGGATGCATTCTATACTGCCATTGTGAGAGAAAAAATCATAAAGGAATTCAGCTTTAAATCATAGAACATGGCAATGTAAACATATAACACTCCATGCCTACCAAAAAACAAATAGAGAGGATTGCTTGTAATTGCGTGATTTGTAGACACATGAGTACTCTTAGTTATAATGAAGAAGAAATACTAATAAAGAATAAAATCAATACCTAATAATGGAAAATATTTGATAAGATATTACCCTATCAAATCATATAATATCTCCTATTTAATGTAATCAAAATCATACTTTTAATGCTACCCTTCAAGTTGGAACATATATGTCACATGAACCAAGTTTCTTACATGCACTATCAACACATCATAGGTGTGGGATACTATTCCTGATTTCATTTCCTATGAGATTTTATAGGGATAGATATCATTGTTTGTTACATACGCTATCAACACATCATAGGTTGTTGTTCCAGTTGTCATTGTTTGTTATCTATCTACACACATTTCTATCCTAAGAGTAGCTTCTATAAATGCTCCCACTGCTTTATGTTTTCTTGGGTTGACATGATGAAAAACTCCATTTAGAATTAATCTTCTTCTAAGATGGTATCCAAAGCTCATCTGTGGCATGGAATGAAGCATGGAACTAACAGTTTCTAAAGTATACTTTACTCATCTAGGAGCAAACTATGTACCTGTTCAGTAAGCATAATAACAGGATGCCCAGCCTTTTGTAACCGTTCAAACATGCTACACTCATAAAGAAATTTACTAGCAACATTTGAGAGGACAGTTGCAGGAAGCTGCTTTGGGTCACCAACCTTGAATAAATTACAAAAGTCAGTGTTACTATTTACCCTACATCAGTATAAGTTTAAAAGCTTTTGGTTAGTACTCTTACCATAATGCATTTGGTTCCACTTGACTTTAAAAGCTGAAGAGGAATCAAAGTAGCTGGCTCAAGAGCCTATAGCAAGAAAAATAAATCAGAAGGTAAATTTAGTTAACTAGAGGATTACAGACAAATTATTTATAGCAGAACTAAGATATATATATACTTGGGCAGCTTCATCAATTACAACAGCATCGAAGAGGGTATGTTCAGATGGACTCCCAAACTTGGAGTTTAACATTCTCTCAGAGCATACCCCATAAAGATCCCCACCACATCCACTTAAAGTAGTTACCACTATTTCAGCTTCCTTTAGTATAGCCTTCCGTAGCTTATTCCTAAGAGCCTTGATTTCTTCATTGGCTTTCTTTTCCTGAGTCTGAACATTACAAAGATCTTTATATATTTGTCTTTTTTTATCATACAGTTTCCGTAGCTTCATTTCAATTTCTGTCTCTGACATTTCCTTCTCGTTTGTCATATGAGAGTCATTATACAGATGACTTTTAACATTAGAATTCTGATCCCTTGAGTCAGCACGCTTGGCTTCATAAAACCTAATAGAATCAACTAGTTTCTCTAATTTAGACCGCAGCATGGCTGATGAATCTACCCCCAAATCACTATTCACAACATTTGAATGCATCCTCTCCTCAGCTACACGTTGATCAACTAACGTATCAATAAAGAATGGCAGTGAATTTGAATGAACTGTTTTTGCATTTCCAACCCTCACGAGATAAGGCTTGTACATTTTCCCATTACTGCCATAAAGACCATGGCTAGAAATTCTTGCCACCAACTCATCCACTGCAGCGTTAGATTGAGCACAGATAAGCACTCTTTGTCTCGCATAATTTCCAAAAGATGTTGATGAATTTTGCATATCATTGCCCAACTGTCTAGCCAACGCTGCATCCTGCCATGCTCTTGCAATGGCAGCATTCTGACTAACCTTCGGTCTTGAATAGGTAGAAGAAGAATTTTGGTACAAGTTTTCATCAAAAGGATTTTTTAGACAATTCATCTTCGGTTGAGAAACTAGAAGAGCACTGACAATTGCAACAATAGTACGAGTCTTCCCAGTTCCTGTATTTACATAAGCATACATGCACATTAACAATTTAAAGAGCTTAAGTAGAAAAATGACAAGATCTTCATGGTTTAGAGATAGCTCGAGGTGGATGAATTACCTGGAGGACCCTGAATAAGACATAATTCAACAGTCTTTCTTGCTTTGGCCCTTCCAATAGCAACACTTATTGCTTGAAGTTGACAGACATTAAATGTTGACCTCAGAGTTTGCCGCAATGACTGGCACAAATTATTTAGATCTACTTCTTTACATTCGTCGAAACAAAATGAATTGCTGACAGGATTCAAAATGAGAGGAAGTAAAGGAATGTCTTTTATTGATGACAATGCATGAAATTCTCGCATTTGTGGGGTAATACTCATTATACGGCAAGCATGCCATTTACTTCGTTCAGTGAGATTCCGTCTAGCTTGATTTAATCGTAAAGAACCATTTTGAAAATACAATTTGATGAGAATAATACTTGACCCTCTTTTATTGTCTTTCTCACGCCTTTCAACCTGCAAAAACACAGATGGCTTTAACATGACATTTATTTGTCTGCACCTCTTCAGGTGGCATTGAGGTGCATAAGTGGCTTGAGGTTAGCTTTTGTCAAACTGAGGAACTAGCACAAATTTTGCTCAACAAAAAGGTAACCCAACGCAAAACAACTTTAAAATTAATTTGAACAGTTGGCAGGCTTCCAGAATCAACTTTACATGTCATGAATTCTATTTGCCACTAAAACAAGATTAAAAAAAATCTGATAAAGGTTGAAAAAGGAGCAAATTAAGATATTAGCAGGAAAATTCTGAGTTAAACCAACTTATCTATTGGTTTGCAATTTTCAAACATGGTCAATTATAGAATAAGCAATCAATTATCAGCAAAAAGGACAACAGGCTTACCAATCAAGGACTCACAAATCTTCAGACAAGATAAACTTCTCAACAAAACACAATATGACATTTAAGTGGATAAATATGCTAATGATATTATTGAAAATTTTGTACAAGACACTAGGAATAAGCTTGTTTGAGTTGGTTGAAAATAAGGAGAAGAGCCAAATTCCTAGAGATTGAGAGGTTTTAAACTTTTTTCACGCTAAATTAAGATAGAAGTGGCAAAAATATGAGTTGGACAACAAAGGTGTTACATTATGCTTTCAAGTTTAGTATGAAGTGGTTTTCCTTAACTTTCAATCTTCACATTTTCCACCCACTCAAGCATGCATAGCTTAAAACAATTAATTGTAGGACATTATAGATATTGGAGAAAAATATTTAGATGATAGCAATCACATATGGATAAAAGTATACCTTTCCAACCATATGAACATCTTGAGAAGATTTTTTAGGAGGACCTTTTGTTAGCAAAAGAAAGTCATTTTCTGAAAAACTCCTACTTTTTGAAGCGCCATCATCATGGACAAAGCGTACAATATGGAAATCATCAATTCTCTCGATTGACATCACAGAAAGGACTCCATAAAACATCTCCTCCCATGAAGACATTTCAAGAAAAGAATTTTGTAGCTGTGCTTTGAACTCCTCCAAAACTAATGGCTGAAATATCTCAACATACTGTTCAGGAGATTGAAAACATACAGGAACTTCCTTTAATTTGTTAACAATTTGGTTTTCATCTTTTCTTGTGGATGACAATCCAATTGTTGCAAAATAATTTATCTCAAGAATAGCTTTATACCAATCATCCAACCTAGGTGGCCTGAATCTTTTCATTGGGTCTTCCAATTTACGAAGACAACCAGATCTGTTTTCAAAAGGTGTTTTGAGTTGAATAACTTGTCTTTTCAAAATTGTAGGCTTTGGTACATGCAACTGGACACGTCCCACAGATTTCAATGCAGTCTCTAGAGGGTCATCTTCTGCATCCTGATCACTTAACATTTTGCTACAAGTACTTGACACAGTGTCAACAGTTTTGGGAGCCATGCCACCACAAGCTTTATTCAAATTTTTAGCACTGGCAGCTTCATCCAAAAGCTTTGTCAAATTCCCCAAATCCTTTGATTTTGAACTTGCTTCTTTCCTACAACTGCCTGGGCCTTTTGAATCAATAAATGAAGTCACCACAGGCTTATCATGTAAATTACCAGAACTGGCCTTTTTCTGGAAGGTCTCCTTGGTTTTTTTCAAAGTTTTCATGAATGAAACATTCTGGCTTGCATGGTTGGAAGCTGGTAAACTATTACCAAAATCATGGGGCATAATATTGCCATCAGAAACATGGTGAACATCCTCACCAAATGATAAAATGTCCTTCTTGGAAGAAACTTTTGGTTCCACTTCATCATCTGAAAGAATAATTACACTGTCAGTGCTTTTGTTGCCAGTCACTATTTTAGAGTCCAGATTTTGTAACTCTATATACTCCATAGATGAAGAATGAACATCTGAAGAAAAACAGTCCTTCTCAAATGGCAATCTTTCAGATACCAATGATTCAGAGTTCAGATTTGCCTCCTTCAAATTGTGAGATCCTTCTCTAGATAAAGAAACGGACAGGCGTGACACTTGTTCTGTCAATTCTTCCAAAGTATAACCATCTAAATTGACAATGCATAACATTAGTAAAATATATTGATGTCATAGAACTCACCAAATCATGGAAGGGAAATTGAGTACAGAAATTAAACTCACCCTTCAAAATAAGATTTTCTATGGTAATGATTGTTGAAAGTGAAGTTTTATCACAAGAAGCTTTGAACTGATTCAGTATATAAGTAACAGCACGCTTCCAATATAAAATTACAACTTTATCTGATGACTTCCCCCATTCCATAAGATCATAAAGCCACTTGAAATTCAATTTATTTTGTACAAGCATTGTGAGATCCCCAAGCTCTTTATCACCAGATAGACAAAGTTTATCGACAAGAACAGGGAGAATCTCCAGTAACCGTACACAAGTCATCTGAAAAACAAAGAATTATATTGTTGAAAGTTGTGTGTACATTTATTTAAACTTCAAGTTTAAATAAAACTCTAGAATATTTAGGTAGCAAAGAAAAAACAAGAAACTATTGTTCACAGTTGTTAGGAAATTTATTTTAAATTTCAATTTCAAATTAGGACTTTAGAATATTTAGGTAGTTAAGATCAAGATTGGATTATTAAAATCTCATTTGATTCTCCTTTATATTCTCCCTTGTTTATTTTGTAATCACTAATCAAGGCAGTTAGGCTTTCTCTTGGCAATCTTTGTCCATATAACTCATGTAATTTTGATCAATCAATATAAAGAAAAATTATTCTATTCTCCTAAAATTACATGGTATCAGAGTTTTAGCTCTAATCATGAGTTGGCCTACCAATTTACAATTCCTTTTACTACATAACAATTAGAGCACTGTTATTAGTTAGGCCCAAACTAAAATTCTAGGACTTTTCAACTAAAATGGCAGTTAATTTATCCTCCTCTCTACACAAATAAGATATTTCCTTTTCTATTGCTCCTTTTTAGTACCAAACAGAATTCCAAAGCTCCATGGATCGCTGATTCTAGAGCTACAAGCCACTTGAAAAATTGCTCAAAAAGAGTTCTCCGCATAAAGTCTTTCCACACAGGTTTACATAAATAAAAGGATCAGAATTGCAAATGGTACCTTTTCTACATAGCAACTGTTGGTTCCATTCCTATGTCTAAATCTCTAGCTCTCTGTAATGTCCTTCATATCCCAAATGTGTCATTTAATACTGTGTCAATTTAATTGACAAATAACTTATAGGCTATTTTTCACTCCTCTACTTGCAAATTTAAGGAGGTTGGTGGACTCTTTCTCTGACAATGTTCATTTTTACAGAGAACTCTGGAAATATCTCAATCCAGTCTTTTCATTAAGATAAAAAAATAATGCCACAGAATTGAAGGATAGGTTACCGAACTTTTTGTACTTGAAATGAAACATTTATTTCCTGCACCTTTTAAAAATGAAAATATTTGGCTTCAGTTGTAGAGCAGGGTTTGCATGGTGTATTGAATACACCTTGGACTAGTTACAAGTTAGTTTAGCATTTCAGACTAGCAAGTGACAACTAGATCTAACTGTTTCAGTTCCTTGTAAAGCAAGCTACAGAATGCTATAAATTCTCTAATGTAACAAAATCACCCAATAATTATGAAAAACACTTTTCTCTCTCTCATTTTCTAGTATTCTAACCAAAAATAATTACAAAGAGTAAAGGAAAATAAGGAAAAGCTAAATTAAACACAAATGAGATTTTTAACCTCAATTTTGATACTTGCATAAAAAAATAGAGTATCAAATAATTATTAAACTACCAGTGTTCATTAATAAAATTTGGATAGTAAAAATATATTCATTACAAGCTACTTTAAGCTTAAGTTTGATAACAACAAACAAACAAAATCCCAAAACTGCATGTTGTTAAATGATAAAAAACTAAAGAAGTACTATGCTAAATGATATTTTAAATAACAAAGTATTTCAAACAAACTGAACAAAGCAATAGCCAGGGAAACAAAGACAGGATAATACCTGGCAAAGCGTGTAATCAATGAAGTTTTTGCCATTCACCAAGCACCTACAGAAAATATGCCATGCCATTTCACATAGCAAGCATCCAAATTGTTCCTTTGTTCTTTGTTCAACATTGACAGCATTTTTAACAACATTCTCAGGCACAGAACTGGAAGCTGGCTGCTTTAAAAACCCACCCTGTGATGAGAAGTTTGGCATTTTTAAGTCACTATGTGTATTTTCTGGCAACTCTGGAGCAAGTAGATCCTCATCTTTGAGTAGTTTGCATAAAAGAAACCAAAAATGATGTAGAGTATGAAACTTCAACAAAACAGAACCCAGTTGCACCTACATAGATACACGATGGGATAAGTAAAATGGAATACAAAAGGGAAACAGTCAAGACAAAATTCATTTTACACCAACTCAATATTTCACAGGCATGAAGAAGCATGTCCGCAAAATCAGAACACCAAATTCATTGGACACAGAACAAACTTGTTGTCCCAGTCAATAGGCTTAACACAGACAGGATTCTGTTGCAATTAAGTTGACTTTTGCAGTTGCCTGGTGCATTTGATTAAAGGAGATTCAAAGAACTAAGCCACTAACATTCCTCCTGCTTGAGGTGTCAATATGCCAGTATTATTAGATATAATATTCTTTTGTTAATAGTCTGTTAAGTTTCTGTCAGCTATAACTGTGTAACATACTGCCGAGTATCAGTCATCAGTAGTATATGGATACATGTACGTTACATTCTCCATTAGTAATCCATTATATAAGTTTCAGAATCCCTTTTCTGTTTTGTCTATCTCAAAACTCTACTCTGTGGTCACACACATTTTCAACACAAATGACACTTCCCAGATACTTCTCAATACATGTCCAAGAAATATATTATTTCTAGTCAGCTCAAAGACTAGAACCAACAACACCTTTATACAACTTGAATACTTAAGCTAACACTTCCACAGTGATATACACTTAACGGACACTACTGTTTGTGTGTGTATCCAATTATTTTAACATTCAAAATACACATATTATACATAATGAAAGCATAGTAGTCAAAAGAATATAATAACAGAGGATGCCCCAAAAAGCTATAAAAGGATAGTAAATAGTATAATAGCCACTATTACGTTACAACAGTTGTCTTATTATATAACAAAAAACTATGTATTAACATTTTTCTCTTAAATATTATAATATACTTCATGGTTTTATAATAGCATAATCCATGATTATTTACAGAAAAATAAACAGCAACAAAGCCCCTTCCCAATTGTAATACCGTTTAGGGGTGGAGAGCTCCCAATTTGGGGTGCAGGCCAAACACCCACTTACACCCTACAAAAAAACAAAACCCTAGCCTCTTTATCTTTATCCTATCAACTACCAACCCCTATCTCCATTATCTTCTTTCAGAAAAACAATTTGTTATTGCTACTGCAACTCTAGAATAGGGCAGAAAAACCTGACTATACCCCAAAGTTAACACCTCTGCCTTGCAGAAGTTGCAGAACGTTTTTCCCTTCCAAGAAAACTATAAAAACTAAACACCTCAGCAAAGTGATAACTCCACATGTTATTGGCTACAGAAACAGCTACAAAATGTACCATGACTACCACAACAACTCTTTGAGGAGAAATAGAGCACCACTCAACTCCACCACCTTGTGATAATGGCACTATGACACAATAGAGAACTATGAATAAATTATCAAAAGTAATGACTTTGTTATTTTTGTGTGAAGCTAGTTATCATAAAACTTAGAACATTGTTTTGAAAAGGAAACGTTACTGGTCTATAAAGATACAACTCCTCTTTTTGTTTTGAGATTTTTTTAGAGAGGCAAGATGCTTACATTTTTAAAGTAATGTCTCTTCGTACTTTTGGAGAGATTTGCAAATATACAAATCTTAGTTATCTATATAGATATTGTATTATGTTACTCGTTTAATTTTATTTGAGTATCTCTCTTTAAATACACACACATACACAATGTCTCAACTGCTACGGAACCATGTTGGAGTATCCACATCTGTGTCTAGGAATCTCTCAACTTCATAGGAGGAGAATGCCCTTGAAGGGCATATATTTGGCCCACAGTAAAAACTACTACGAGTGTTACAGTTTCTCTCTAGGGGACCACTAATGGTTATCTTAAGGGAATTTAGGATCAGGTATGCAGAGAGAATAGATTGCACTGTTTCTGTTTTCAGCCATTTCGCTCCTGTTTTAGAGGATCCTTATCCCTCCCCTAAATCATACTTCTCCACTGACATTTCCTTATTCACAAACACACAAAGCAACAAAGGGCAGACACTAACAACATTATTATCAAGAAAACATTTGCAAAAATTATTACCAGTTTCATAGCATGCTTGAGGCCCAGAATAGTTGCATACAATGAGGGTTTTTGAGAACAAAGAAATTTCAATCCACTTGAAAGACCCCGGGTATCTGAAACTTGTTCTAACATAGATTTTCCAAATTGTCTAATGTCCTGAATGGGAAAAACAAAATAAGAAAAAAAAAAGAATATTCATCACATTCTAACAAGGGTAAACATGAGCTTCAAGTTGTAGGAAAATGTTACATCATTTGGATCTAAAAGTGAAAGGATTAAGCTTTCACTCATCAATGGTTCCCATGTCCACTGACTTCGAAGTTCTCCATGTCGTATCTGAACTAAAAAATGTGCAGTTAACCTGATGTGCAACTCCAGATAATTAGTCAAAAAATTAAAAATTGGCTTTTAACTTAGAACCAGAAAATGCTCAAACTTTATTACATAATGTAGATATAAAGTGAAGATGGCGTTAGGAACCTAATAAATGTTCTTAATAAAGGATGAGACATAGTCAACACTTCAACTGAGTTTTTTGATTTGTTTCCATCTCCACCATCATCAGATCCAGTCGGAACCTTCCACCCAAATGAAGAGGAAATTTCTGGAGCATAAGATGAAAGGAAAGATCTGTTTGGAAGCATCATTTCTGCATTATCCTCGTATTCTACCAAAGGAAAACGAGATCGTGCCCAGAAAACAGCTTTGGAAAATGAAATTGGAAGGATTGAAGGATTAATATCAACCAAAACATCAACCCATAACATTGGAATGCATATCCATTCTCGGCAATCTTGAGAAGTTATTCCACTTTGAACTTTGAAGTGACTCCAAGAACTACTACTGTCCTTCTCTTTGCTGTCTGGAAAAGTTGGCAGACAAATATCATCATTTTCATCATCCAACTCAAAGACCTCGTCTGTAATGCCACGATCAGTGCTCGGAGTTGTGCAGCAATTCAGCACTGAATACATTAATGCAGTAGCATCTGAAACTATGATGGTCTGTATAAGGTCAAATGCAGGTTGCCTCAAAGAACTGTGGAGCGAGGAGTCCTTCAGAGATGACACAAGGGCAGGCCCCCTGTCCAATACAAATATTGAGAAGTGATCAGGTAACTACACTGATGAATAAAACATCAGTCCAAGTACTAGGCTACTACCTCTGGTCTTGTAGAAGATATACACTGATTTCTCATGAAAATTAAAGCCTTTTTTGGGATATTAATAATATAAGTCACACTAAAAAATATTTATACAATTATGAGTTATGTCATTAAATATAATCAGCACTTTAACCCTTTAATTCTAGGTATTTTTTTAATACAATTTAAAGTAATATTATTAATTAAAATTAGTCAACTTAACTACTTTATTGGTTTTGATAAGTTAGGTATTTGTTTCTTATATATAAGACCAGAAGTGGTATATCATAAATACGTAGCTTTGCATTTCATTCATATTATATGTTGTAAATAAAGGTTTCTTAGAATTAAAATATCTTCGTGATCTCATTATTCAGATAAAATATCATTAGAATCTTCATATTTACTCATGCATATTTTGTTTCCTTATTATAGAGAGATTGAACAAATCAAACAGTTGTAAGAGGGAAAAAGCTGAATGGATTTTAGCTAAGTTGTTGAATTAAATTAATAGAGCTGCTAGAGATTTTGATATCATCATGTACCAGAAAATAGCAAAATGAGATTGATGTTTGTAAATAAAGAGTGATGAGTCACATTTAGTGCCCAAAAGACAAAACTGAAGGAGTGTGAATTTTAATCTCTCAAACCATTGTCTGGTTGCTTGTTTGTTCAACTTACAAACAAAGAGATCCCAAGTTCAAATCCAATAGGTTGGGTCATATAAATTGATTCTTCATGTAGACCATTCAAACAAAACATTATTTACATCTAGCTGAAATAATTTCCACCCATGTAAAAGAGCAAGAGTAAGAATAACTCTGAATTTTAGCACTAGAGAAATGGTTTCGTGAAAATCAAAATTGTGCACTTCATGAAAACCCTTAGCCACCAACCTCGCTCTGTATTTGCATCCAATAACTTGTCTATGAGGAGTAAAGAAACTAAATCCCATGTATTTTGCTTCAAAACTTGATACATTGCATCAAGACAATTAGCTTAGCATCCTCAAGTGCTTTCTTAGTTGTTTTAGCTTCTAAACGAGTAAGGAACAAGGAAGGATTAGTTTTGAACTGATGAATACCAAATTTGGACTGAGTCTGCAAGGGAGGGGCATTGACAACTGGAACTCGATTGGGGACAAAAGCAGACTCAGAAGCAGATAGATCAGGGGTGATAGGTGGTGTGTTGGAAGGTTCAGGTGTGACAGAAGGTACAAGTTAAGGAGTCAGGGAATTGTTAAGTGGTGTAAGATTGGTTTAAACTAAAGTAACAATTAAGATCATAGACAGAATTAGGCACAGTAGGAAAAAGATCAGCATAAAGAAAACAATGTTCACTAAACAGAACATTTTTTATATATATATTTTTCCAGTGGATGAATGACATTTATAGCCCTTGTGTGTGTGAGAGTACCCTAAGAACAAACATTCCTCATATATAAAATCAAGCTTGTGAAAGTGTTAAAGTCTTAGTAGTTTAAAGCAAGCACATCCAAAAGCTTTGAGGAAATGAAAGTCATGATTATTATTCAAAACAATAGTATAAGGAATGGCAAACTTAAGAGAAGTTGCAGGCAACCTGTTAATAAGATATACAGCAGTTGTAAAAGCATAATCCTAAAATTGTAAATGAAGATAAACACGATCCAGCAAGATGAGACTCAAATCAACAATGTGTCGATATTTTCTTTCAGTTACAAGAGTACAAATCTAACTTGTCTCACTCTAGAGTGAGTCTAATGATGAAAATATGAGTGAATCTTGCACCACACTTAATAGGAATAAGTTGAACTAAGAACACAAGCAAGCACTAAACTTGACAAAGATGATTTAAGTCATGTGAGAAGCAGTTAATGTTGCTTTCCCCAAGCTAGAAACGCTGGATTGATGTGATTTACGTCACGAACAATTCCAAAATAGAAAAACGCATGTGAATAGAAGGAGAAACAGTTCGATCTTCTGTCACTGCTGCTAAAAAGATTTATCATCAAGCTTTTTGGTGATTTGATGAGAAAATGTAGCCAAAAGCCACTGGAAATGAAGAAGTTTCACTATCAGAACTTGTGCCGGAAGCCATGAAAAAGGGATCAAGAAACTTTGGATACCATGTAGAGAAAATTCACTTTACCTTTATTATGTAAAAGTGAAAAATGATACAAAAGATATTGAGTCTCTCTTTGCATAAAACTATATATACGCATAGCTAAGTTACAAATTAGTTGTTTTGTAACTGTATAAGACAGTTATACTAACCATAAAAGAAACTAATTATTGTAATTGCCCAACAAACACAATTACAAACACAGAAACCAACAATTGTATTTGTCTAACATACAATTACTGACCAAAGATAAACTGAAAAGTAGCTGACACTAAGAAATTCATACAATGTGGAGGATTAGACTTACATGAGGAAAACATGCACACCCAAAGACCTTGAGAAATTAATAATGTCGATTCTTTTGAAAGATGGTGGGATAAGGAATGGAACGGTTATGGGAAATGGAGGATAATATGCTTACTAGGTATGAACGGCATGATCAAAATAAGTGAGGGCATAACTTTGTTTGAGATGATAGAGTGAGACCCATTTCAATATTTAACAATGCTTGCACTCAACAACTTTGTTTGGGTGATGCACATGGGCCTGTGGGGTCAAATAAGTCTACGAACAATGCCAAAATCATTACAATGGTGCCTAAAAGGCTTAAATCCATTGCCCAGTTTGTTTTTAAGTGCTTTGATTGGTTTGTTCAATTGTAGATAAATGAGTGATTTGACTTGTTTAAAGATGGAAATTATTTCAGACTTATATTTGACCAAGTAGATACTCAAGCTAATAAACTCTTACAAGTTGCGAACTCTAGCATTTCATGAGTGTTGAGTCAGCTCAACACTTATACACGAGTATAGACAACTGTATAATACCAAGTACAAACTCAATGAATTTCATTTCAACACACAAAAAAGAAGGGGTTCTGACTTCATACCACGTATGTGCACACTCTAAGGGAGGACAAGGCGGGTTCATCTTGTAACCTCGGTGTACAATAAGAAGTGCTATCTGCAAAGACGATCATATATATAGCATTATAGCAATGGTAATAAGCCAAAACAACTTGCAGTATCAATTATAAAAGCCAAACAGGACATTTTTTATGTGCATCCGTCATGCAAAAATCTAAATGTAATAACCTGACAAGCCAATTTTCTTGTTAGAACGCTGAAGTTACTGCTCACTGGCACTTGATGGAGCAAAAAATAGAGAAAATACCTACGCTGCTTTTCAAGCTCTCCATCTTGCAAAGCTTCAAGAGACTGTAACATGGGATGAAGTATCTCAATAATAATGTCAATACAAGAACAACCCTCCTTCTCCCAATACACATACAACAAAGAAACAAATCAAATCACCATCCATACATGCCTGTAGAAAAGGTTGGAATAGACCAAAAATATCATTATGGATTTTTTCATTGCGAGTATGGAAGCATTGACCAATTAGAGTGTTGCGCATTACACTTGGAGACAATGTAGACCTTAACCAAAGCTTACAACCTCAAACCAAACCAAAACAACAAAACAAAAAGTCAGCAAAAGAAATATAAATGAATTAAAAAAACATGGAAATGGAAAGGAAAAATGGCATACCAAGCATTTCGAAGAGGAGTCTCAAGCAAGCAACAGCATGTGAAAATTCAAGTGAATCACCACTAATATGATTGAGTACAATATCAACAAAAAAGGGATAGCGTTCCAATATCCCTTCTTCAAAAGTTGAAGGATCCAAGAAGCCAAGCCTTCACAAAGCATACATAATGATGTAGCATGTAAATATTAGTAAGGAACATACTGAGATAAAGATTGATGTTAACAAATTCAAAACACACTTCTTACAGTGATTTGATACCAATCCATAAAGACACACGATCCAATTGAGTTCTTGGTGTTGAGGTCTCCAAAGCCACCGGCAAAGCATCTGCCTCTAAACAGCCAATAAATTTCTTAAGCAATGGCTGCAAAGGTTCCAAGTCTGTTGCTCTCCTACACATAAGCAAACATAGATTGTATCAAAAAGGGAAAAAAAGGCTTTTGAATATCACACGCCAGAAAACTCAATGTGAACATGGTGATGAAGAAAAGATAAGTAAAGAGGTTCATATCTATGATTTCAATGGTGTTATGGCAATGACCATATGCTACTATGTGTCTTCCATGTCTTTCTCTATAACAGAACAGCTTTGTTTTGAGACAAAATAAAGATATTCATATGTAATTTTAGGAGGAATTTATAGATACAGAGAATTTGCTCTTACAAAACCCAAGTTCAATGGAGCATCATCGACTTAAACATGAAATCACAATCAGTGAAACTGAAGAACTTTCAGACCAACCAACAATAAGTACCTGAGTTTTCCCATTGATCCTGCTAAGCGATATCCAACTGAACGAACACTTCTCTTGAAAAATAGTAATGCATAAACTCCCTGGAAGAAAATGGGTTCACCATTGAACTAACTGTAAAAGAGAATCTTCTAGCAGAAATACACACCAGAGTACCACAAATAAAACATACCGGAAATTGTTGATGCCCAGACAAAGCCAGCTCATGCTTATTATCAATAGCTTCAACAAACAACTCAAACTCAGTGAATAGAGGCTCAAAATCTAAGAGGATTGGGAACATCAATACCTGTGTCAAATGATGAATGGGGGAAAATAAGCTGATAAACTCTAAACCTCAAATTAGAAAATCCATTCATAAAGACAGTGGAATGAAACTAAGTATAACTACTGCCACATAAAATATCATGAAGAGATAACTATTTTAGCAACAAATAAAACTCACCATTTCCCAGTACAAAAATAATCAATTTGCACTTCCCCATGAGATTTTCAATTGATCTAGTAGTGAAATTTTAAATACAGAAAAAAGATATGTAATAACATACCATGGAAAACAGAAAACATATTTAGATGAAAAATACAGTCAACATATTTCTTGTACTAATTCAGAGGCAAAAAAAAATATTTATTTATAAAGAGAAATCATAAGATGCGAGCCCAATAAATAAAATGTAAAATATTATATAAATCATAAGTACCTAGAAAACACACCTCATACAAAACATTAACAACTTCTGTATTATCACAGGCAGGATCATACTTTTCCCCTGCTATTTTTGTATTGACATCTCTCAGGTGTAATGTCACCCTTTCACAATCAAGCTTCTGTAAGACATCGAGAAGAGGACCAACAGAGCTCGACTCATACTCCATGTTATACATGTCTTGGGCTTGATGATGCTGAGAAATGCATTGCAGGCACAGTCTCATTTCATCAGAGATTCTCTTCCATAACAGCCTCAGAGGTGAATCTTGGCAATCATTTTTGAAGTAATTGTAAAAAGTCTCCAAAAGAGGTCCCATTATATCCCAAAAGCCACACCAAATGTGACTTCCACCAGGCAAACAAATTAGAAAATTATATGCATCTGTAAACCTGGCAATAATAACAGTTGTTATGGAAACTACACCAAGGCTCATCGGATATGAAACCAGATAGGCAACACTGCCTCAGTAACAACATAACTAGTTTTCTTTTTCATGTAGAAGAAAAGAATAACATAATCTGAATAATCACTTATTCTTGAGATACTCACACAAGTATGACTGACGATTATGTTTCATATAATCAATAATTTATTTGCATACTTGTTCTTTAAACTCACCGTGTTTATCGAGTGCTTATACTGAGGATGAGGAATGTGTATAATGCATAAGAAACAGACAGAGTAAACATCTGTTTTAAGTATTATCACTCTAAACTTATTTTGCTTCAGCAACAAGTCAAAATAATTCCCATTAAAAATAAAGTTGAAATTCAAGGGGAGCTAAACTTCGGCATTGCAATTCCATTATTATTAAAACGAAGAGGCAATTGTTGACTATAAGTTGGATTCATTCCGGCGCTGAAAATAAAAAGGGAGGAAATAGCGATAACCATTGTTGTTTGAGGAGGTGGAGGTTACGACACTTGGAGGGATCAACATCACCGTCATCGTCGTTCTCCTCTTCTTCCCCGATGCCTCTCCACCGGTCCAGTAGCTCCCTTCTAGCAGCAAGTTTGTTCGCCGTAGCCATTGATTTGTTAGGGTTTATCCTGCAGATTTACATGAACATGAAGATTATGATGATGGTGTCTATCATCCTAATTTTAAAAATGGACTGCAAAATATTAGGGTGAGGGCACGGTTTTTAATCTTCACTTACTCCATTCCATTCCTTCATAATTGAATTGTGTATTTTTCTCATTTTTTTCGATGGTTGAATTATTATTTTTCTTATTCAAAAGAGATATTAATTTTATTTTATACTGCTTTGAAAGTTTTAAGTCTCAGCTAAAAACAAACTACCTAGTCCCTTTTCATGGTGAATTTTTTAGTTTAATTATTGAAAAACAGTTAAAAGAAGTATAAAAAAATAATTTATAAATTAGTTGATAGGTGATCTCATTCGATTATAACAACCAAAAAAAACATATAACAGAAGACTCATATTCGTTAAAATATATCATATTTAAATTAAATTTTGCATACAATTTGTGTCATAAATAACATTATAGATGTAATAACAAAAATACTTATGTATAATTAAAAAAACAAGGTTGTACATAGTTTAAAGATTCTTAGTCATTATCTTTAAGAGCTTTCTTATTCATTGCTCGAGAGGTACGTCAAAGGGTTGTTTTACTACATTGGGGTTACCACAAAGGAAGTCATAACAACTATCCAATACATCTTCATCTTGTATGTTTATTTGCAGTAATATTTCCCAAATATCATATTCAGAGTATTGGAAAAGGTTAGTACGACAAAGTGTGAGTGTGTTCACGGAATATTTTATTACGTTATTATTCTGCAACTACATGTCGTTTGTTATATTGCAAATTTTCTTCCACATCAGTAGTCACTCATTGCGATGATAAAGAACCTACCTCTGATGACATCTTGTTGGTCAACAATATAACATAACCTATCGATTTGAGTGTTGCCCCTCCCAAGGATATCAGTGAATCCCTCAAACCATGTATTAAGCCTTTCAAATTGTGCATCAATGACGTTCCCTATGGGGGTTTTCTTTTTTAACCCATGTAAAAAGAAGTGTCACCTGATGGTTGAGATGGCGCCGATGGGGTGTCAAAGTGGAAGCAAAGTTGTATGCATCGACATCAAAATTCCTTTATAATCGATTATGACTACTCCAACATCGATTGTTCATTCAAAATTAGTTGACAATCGATTTTGCTTTGTGTTAAAGACATGGATAGTTGATAGTCTTGTTGTTGTAATCAAATCAGTTTTTAAATGTTTAACATCTTAACCATGAATTCTTACCTCAATACACACACAAATCAACACCAAACCACCACAGAGGAAGCAACACATCAAGCACCATTTCAACAATAACCCAATTGCACTTTCACTTCACCACGAAACTCACACCATTGACAAACACATAACTCACACACCTTACTCAGCAAGCTCACCGTATTTGTGAGCGTGTAATAAACCTTCAGCTAGATTTTTTGTTCTTCTGCATGCACAGGCTCAGGAATCTTCATTATGCATGAACAAACATTCACGCGACTTTTGAAAATACAAGAGTAACAAAGTAAAAACCAGTCCATCTACTTGACTTTCTTTGTAAATCATGGTAAACACACGAATATGACTAAATACGGTTTCTTTGCATTTCCATGTCCCTAAATCTACAACAATATTCGATGGATACAAACACAAAATCGATGTCATTCCATCTAGGTGAATAACACATGTAAGTATTATTTTTTTAACCCCTTACAACTTACAATTGCAAACCCTCTTTTTGAATTTTTTATCATATATATAACATGTTTAGTCTTAATTGGTAGACTCAAAAGATTAAATATGTTAATTAGAAAAGATTAATTATGAAATTTGGAAGTAATTTTTTTGCATAAAAAAACTAAAAACTTATAAATTGTATAATAAAAAAGTTATTTTTGACTTCCAACAATGTGGAAGTAATTTTTGCATGAAAAATGCTTTTGAATTGCACAATATGAAAGTTGTTTTTTCATTAAAAAAGTTTTTTTATTGTGTAATTGGAAGTGTTTTTTGGTTTCCACAATTCAAAAGTCTTTATTTTTTAATAATTTTTTTTTAAATTGTATAATTTGAAAATCAGTATTAGTACTAGAATTGCAATGGGATATGTTGTCTTATTCATAAGTGGAGAATACATGAGAAGTAGAAAATGTAGAATCAAAAGAAAACATCACCAGAAGAACAACGACAAAAAAGAAGAAGAAGGAAGGACCAGTGCTGACGATATAACAAGGTATGATAGAGGCTAAGAATATTTTTACCTCTTACCATTATATGGGTATAAAAATAAATACCATTTTTTTATTATACATGACTAGTTTAGTTTATGAGAGCTCTATCATGACTTCTCTTAATTTATGATTTGATTTGTGTTATTTTACATTAAGTTATTTAAAAAATATTAATATTTTTTAAAGAATGTATCGTTTTTAATTTATTTATTTAGAATGCCCAAGCTTAATTAATTGATGGACTATATATATAATCATACTTGAAAATTGTGCATAATCAATTTTAATTTCAAATTCTTTATATGTATACTCTTAATAATAATTTTCCAAATATTATTTCTGTATAAATGAATATACTTTGGAGAAAGATCACCTACCATGATCAGGAATAGTTGCTTTAGATAAAATAATCCATTAGAATCAAACTAAAATAGATAAACAGAGAGAGATGAATGAAAAGAACAACTAAAACTGTTAATAATAACTTGATTCTTTAAAAAATTATTCATCTTTTTAAATGTATTTCACTTTATTTTAATTTAAAATTACTTAAATATAAAAAATTAATGTAATAAATTGCGTTAATTTCTTAAAGACAAATACTTCCTACACCCGATCTATTTTAACCTCCACCCAACATATTTTTTTATTTTTCAAAAATGTCCTTAATTCTGGATATAAAAATCTGGAATTGAAAATAATATATTTCAGAAAAATAAATTTGAAAGTGATTATTGAGTTTTGAAAATAAAAATCCAGAAAAAAAATTAAAATTCTATTTCGGACAAAAAAAAATCTGGAATTAAAAATAATATATTTCGAAAAAAAAAATCTGAAAAATAAATTATTGTATTTTAGAAATGAAAATCTGGAAAAAGAAATGAAAAAATCCATTCTGGATAAAAGAATCAGTAATATAAAATTTCGTTAAAAAAATAAATTCAAAACACATATTTCAATTTTTTTTTTTAAAGAACAGTTTCATTTTTCCGCTGAAATTGGGTGCAGTGATATGGTGCAGTAAGTAATTGCATTTTTTAAATATAATATCCAAACTTTTATAAGTATTGTTCGTACTGGTGTCCTAACACATGTATCGTTAGGCATCACTAATAAGAAGTTTGATAGGACCAAAAATAAGTCACAAATTAAGGTTGTTCCATACAATTTCATATTTATTAATATTTTACGAATTTGCAATTATTTAATTTTTTTTAGTAAAAACAAAATAATCAATGATAAATTTGATTCGAGTTTGAGTGAGGTGTGTGTGTGTAATTTTTAGAACCATACAATGTAGGATAGTGCTTTATGAATTGCAACGAGATCGTTGTTGGTGTTGTTGAAAGTGGAAGTGAAATTAAGCGGTGAGGGTGTTGATGAGAAGTCAGTAGTCTGAATCAAAATTGAAAGCAGATGTTATATTGTTGGCAGAGTTTGGGCATTGTGCCAATTTCACAACCCCAATCACTGTTTTCTTTTTCACAAACACATGGTAGGTTCGCGAGGCAGAGGGTTCCTTGTTCACTGCTTCAGGAAATGTCCGTGGCGGAACCATCCTCACAATACAAGTATCAACAACAGAACTACTATACAAATACAAGTAAGAATCCCGGTGTCGGAGGGGATGATAATGGCGGAGACGAAGAAGACGGAATTTCGAAAATACGAGTGCCGAGACAGAAACACATCCCTGTTTCCAAGTCCCAACTCGTGGATGCCATTCTCTCTGTCATGTTTAACCAACCTCAAGATGATGCTCATCACTTTCGCCTTCTCACCTCGTAAGTCTCACATCTTTATCTTTATCTGCTTCTGCATGCATCTCATTTCATTCTCTTAACTCCAGGTTCTGTGTTTCTTCACTCTTTGTTTTTCAACAGATGCTTAGACTCTATACTTCACGTTGAGCACAAAAGCATTTTAGAGGAGATGCGTTCCGATTATCAACTTATCAATTCACTCCAAACACGCGGTTCTCTTACACAACTTGTGAATAATACCAAGGATTCGGACATGCTTACCGATGACAATGACATTACTTCAATTCAGGAGGACGCCAACCTCTATGACTACCAGCAGGATCAGCGGGCAAAGCCTGTGCTCCCTTACCCTGCTCTGGACCTCACCGCTCTTTTACGATCTCTCGACGTAGCAGCTACCAAGAAAGATTATGATAGTGGCTCCAGGTTTGTCTCAACACACACGCCTTTATCATTATGCTCCTTTCCAATTAGTATGGGCTAAATATTTCACTTAATTTAATTCAATTCATCATCTATAGATCAAAATACAATGAAAAACTGTACTACCAAGTTCTGCTGTGTATAGTTTAAAATTACCGAGTACAGACATCATTAATGATGATAAAACCTCTCAGTAGGATGACAGGTTGGAAAGGATAAGTACTACATGTCTCTCAAATGACTCATTTTTTGTTTTTCTAATCCTATTTTTCCCCTGAAATGAGTTGGGTTCATTCTAATTTCTAATTAGGTGCCTTAGATCCTTCATTGGCAGACTAAATCAGAAATTTCATACACAGAAGGACAAATACAAACTTGAGAAGATTAGAAGTATGTTCTAACATATTTTTTTTCTATAATAAGTTAACTTAATGAGGTAATCTTAAAGGCCGGGCTAGGTGTCTTTAAACAATAATAGATGTTTTCTGTAGCTAGGTTTCCATTTTGTTCAAAATGGTGATTGACACATCATTCCAAATTTGTTGACAGGGTTACCATTGCTACTCGTTTCCAACATGCTTTCATGAAGCTTCTTTCAGATGCACAGTTTGAAGAACTATCAGCTAGGGACCTGATGTTAACGTCTGCATTGAACACAGACTATCTCCTTACCTTGCCAATATATGTTGATTGGAAAAGAGCATACGAGTCTAATGCCATAATATTTAGGTAATTCCAGACGCAGTATTTCTGCATGGTTGTTATTTCATATTGAATTTTATATCAAATTTCAAATAATTATTCTTAAATACTTTATGCGCATATATATTATCATTTTGGCTTATTAAAGGATTAGATGAAACATTGCTATGCAATGCTAGCGATCTCTAAATGATAGTTTCAAAATAAATGCTTCATACAATTAAGTGAATTTCCTTCTGCATGATTGATTCCTGATTAGCTAAATAATATACTTAACTTCTGTTTGCTTCATGCTTTTTAATTGTTGCATAGTTACATTCTTCTCATCTTCTTTAGGATCCCAGGTCAAGGGTTGATTTCTGCATTTTTTTATAGATTTTCTTCAAGCTCTAACGGCCCCTTGCATGAGGAGTTGTGTTAGAAATATTATATAAAATATTCATTTGTTTTCTCCAAATAACTTAAGCTTTTGAGGTAGTTGATTCGTGACATTATTAATATTTTTGAGTGTGCATTGCCTACCTTATGTTTCTAATTGGTCACCAAAAGCTTAAGGATGAAAATGGGATTGGGCGGGTGTAGGTTTAACTATACCTTCCTCGTCGCCAAAGTGAAAAGTCATTCATATATGTTGTCAATATTCAACGGGTATGGAAGGAAATATGCTATCAAGAATTCAATGCCAAAAAGACAAAGTTTTTTTTCTTTTCATTGACAAATAATAATGAAGAAATTATAATTGTGTTGGGATCCCACATCTATAATAGGGGCAAAATATAAATTGACATATTTCTTGTGTTATTTAACAGTAATGTATTGTATTTTTTTATTGTAGGCGTGGTTATGCAACAGAGAAGCAGAAGGGCTTATTAATTGTTGAAAAGTTGGATTACCTACAGTCTAAGATTCTGCGAACGACCTTCTTTGTTATATCAAAACCACTAACAAAACTTGGCTCCTGGATCAGTGAGGTTAATTTTGGTGGTAGTTCCTTCATTTACCTTTTTCTATTTGTGTGCAGATATACAGATTCATGGCATTTTTCAGGCATAGGAAAGGGCAGATTCTTTACATAATTTCATGCATAAGTATCTCATTGTTCTTGTATATATACATATTTCAGAAGATGAATCAAACATGGCTTAAATACCCCTTTTGTCAGTAATCTTAGTTTGATATTTAAATGATTAACAAACAAGAGGTTAGGCAAGGAAATTCAGACTCATAAGGTAAAATAACTTTGAAGACTAAGAAAAATATAACATATGTAGTTATATCAGAAATATCACCCAAAGACATTGTCTTTATATTCATCCACTCAATTCAATTAATCTAGGAGCACAGTTTTTGATCTTCTTATATGTAGAATATGTCCAGGCAAACTAGACACAATAGAAGTATTTTTACGCATTATGTGCTCCATTATTGTATCTGTTGACTTTGGTACAATAAAATGTTAATCTATAGTTAGAGTAAAAAATGGAGATTATGGAAAAACTGATTTCTATACTTCAATACATGCTTCGCATATAACATTTGACTATTTGATGTTTGGAATTCATAACACAAATGTTATAAGAGAGAATTTAGGGAATTCAGAAACATATTTGTGTTTAGGTAATAAATTAGTCCAATTTCTGAAGGATTAGTTAAATAAGCTACCTTGTAATAAATCATCACACACTTTTTCTGACATTCATGCTTCTTGAATTGGGAAAAAATATGTTCATCAGGTTTCTTGAATCATAATTCTCTAGTGTATCAACCTTCAAAGACCCTTGTTCATATTAGAGCTTTTTCCATGTGGTAATTTCGTTCTCCATGTATGCATGCAATGGTTTTTATTTTCAGGATAGAATAGAAGTTGCATTTTAAGGTTGACTGTTGCCTTTTATGGTTATGAGGGCCATAAATAGTCTACTCTTGATTTTTTTCTTAACTGCACAAAATATAAAATATTTTGACATGGTTTATCTGTGAAATGTGTTTAATCAATTTAATCCTTGAGACCAATCTATCCATAAGAGTATGCCTTATGGTTACTTAAGTAATATATCTGGTTTAGTATTTTCATGTTTAGGGTTATGCATGAGATGATGACTATGTCTATCTGATCAAAATTATCTTTAAATTTTGTACCTTAAGTGTTAGGTATAAATAGTATAACATGTTTCTTTCTCTCTGCAGCTTTACAAAAATGCCAATCAGAGACATGAAATACAAAACTGGACAGAAAGATTGAGGCTTTGGCTAAAGGAATTGTCAGTATTTAAGAAATCACTACTTTATAATGACCCTGCTTCAGATGAGCATATAGGTATAAATCAAGTACCAAATGCAGAACTTCCTATTTGGCTGGCAGCTCAGAGGGCAGTAGCTCGATATGAAGGGATTTTGTCACCAGTTGGTCCTCGTGAAAGGCTTTTGAGGAGAATGCTTTCTTGGATAGGACTTATCCCCCCTTTGCAAGAAACACGTTTTGAGGTTCACAACGATAATAATGCTCCTGAACCTTACCTTAGGTTTGCTCCACCAATCATCATTTTATTACAATCTGTTGCAAGTTCCTAGGTTTGCTCCACAAGTCATCTTTTTTATTACAATCTCTTTGCTAGTTGCTCCACTTATCGTAATGGAACAGATGGATATGAACTCCATAGATGACTTTTCTAGGACTCTAGATACTTACTCAAAATTACGTGAAGATACTCTCAAGTCTCAACAAGTCTTACATGAATGAAATAAGGTGCCACAAAGGAAAGACTTTTGATAAACCAGATATTCTCATGAGAAACCAAGTAACAAGTAACAACTTTAAAATAATTGAATTCATTCTACTCTTCACTTTTTTAGTACACAGGCTTTCCCGATATATTGGCAAAGTAGAGTTACCCATAATCTAACTTAAATCCGGGCTTTAAATACTACGGATATATCCAAGATTGTGTCATTGTAATAAAATAGAGAAAGGAAAAGATAATATATTGTCAATATCTTTAATGAACAGGTTCCTAATTAAAACTGTGAATATGTAGTTGGTAATTGATTATAATTTATTTTAAACGAGTTCATCAATTTATTGATCTAAATCTATGTTTAGTTTGCTAGTTTTAATTTAGGATAATTTAATTGAAGCATCATTGTTTGATATGACCAATCAAGAGATGTCTCCTTCCAGGCCTACTTTTTTATCAAGGATATCACTTAATGATATATGGAGACCTGCAACAAGAAAATACTGTGGAAATGATCCTTGGAAAATGTTGAAAACTTCCATTTCCATACTTTTCTCACAGTCAGTCCTGCAGGTACTCCCCATTGTGTACAATTCTTTGTAGAGCTTCACAAATGTGTATTTAGGAGAGCCATTCTTATTTGACCTATGTGTATTATTTATTTAAAGGCATGCCTTATATCTTTGACCTTCATGTCTTCAATATTTCTTTCCTTTTGCATAAATTTTCTCAAAAGATTGGAGATAGATTATACATCTATTATTAGTTATAAATATAGCAGTGTCATGATTCTCCTAATAGTTGACATGATTTTTCACCTTTGTAGTCTGGTATTGACTTTATGTTCCTATGTGTAAGAGTTAATAAAGTTTTTTGCTGGCCTTGATTTTTTATCTGTTCATGATACTAATATGATTATGCTGGAAAATTGATCCAAATCCTACATGCTCTGAAAATAGGAGCCAGCATTTGAAGAATTAATTCTACTATATACCAAGGAAGTTGGCGAAACAAATGCTAATGATACAGCTTCCGTTTCATCATTGCAATTAAAGATCTATGAGAGAATTCCTATTCCAGATTTACCGGTAATCATTTTGCCTCTACAGGGACTGACAGGTCCCAGATGAGAAGACCCTTCTTAATGTTGTTCCTGTTGTAACTTTCTATTTCTATATTTATATTCTTTAGAGGATATTGAATTTATTTTCAGGTAATTTTCCCACACAAAAAGCTATCATTCCGTATCATAGACACAGTAAGAAATCGGCTAACATTCTTGCTCTTCATTTTAGAATTAGTTTTAAACTCATTTGAAGTTACATGTTGTGTGTTAAGTATTTTATATTCTTGTTCTGTATATGTTAAAATCGTGATGTAATTTCAGCTTCCTCTCTTTACTAATAATTTATACTAGTGCAAATATTTTTAAATCAGAGTCTGGCCTAATTTGACCAATTAGGATCTTGACAATCCAGTTATAAAGAACTAAACCTTTCTAAATCAGAACTGATATATATATATATATGTTTGGTTCAACTTTCATGGTGTTAGTATTTATACTTCCTTAATGTATCTTTGGTTGAGATCAGTGCACTGGATAGATAGAGCTTCCATTCTTCATTGAAACAAATTTAATAATAATGGGGAGACAATTATGAGATCGTGAAGGTATCTGTTGGATATAGTTTAAATGGTTGTGAACTCAAGGGATTATGATAATCCAAAAAATAAGGAGTAATTAGTGTATATTTGTAATTATTAAGAGTGTTGTGCCCCTTTTTATAGGATCTGAGTTGTAGGTAATGTTAAGGAATTTATTATTTTTTATCTCCAAATTTTTAACCTGATAGCAACCCATCCGTTGTATATAATGTACCTTGGTTTCATAGTGAAGATACACGCAAAAATTGGTTATTCCCTAGCTGTAAAAGAAACATCATCACCTTGGAAAAAAACAATGAAAGCCCACCCAAGTCTGAAGATAACATAGAAACCCTTCTACCAAATACTGGGTCCAATTTTCAAGAATGGTGCCAATCGGTTCTCCTTGTTATCAAAGGGAAGGGGAAAATGAAGGGATCATGTTAATCCCAACAATAATGGTTGATTATTTGTATATTTGTTGTAATTATTTGGAGAATATTGTTTCCCTTTACAGGAATTGATTTGTAGCCAATGTTTAGGGATTTATTCTTTTTTTTATCTCCTTACAAACTTGATAGCAGCCCATCTGTTATATATAATGTACCTCGGTTTCATAATGAAGATACACACATAAATTATCTCCAATCCTTTTATTTACAGTATCTCTACATTAATTTCCTTAACCTTGTAACGGTTAAATGTAAACTTGCAGGTGCGCTTGGATGTTGCCACAATTTTGGGACTTTTGGCATACTTCATAAACTACAAGTTTGAGAATGTCGTATCTTCCCCGTATGTACATTTCTGTTTCATAAGATAATATTCCTAAATATTTTGTTGCATCTCTATAGGTTATTTTTAATTATGTTTCTAAGTTCTTCATAGTTAAGCTTAACTCTCTCATGCTATAGAGGTTTTTCATTTTTTCCTGGACAAAGTGGATTAGCTCCTTGTATTCTTGAGTGTGTGGGCACGTGTCTATATATAGATATATATTTATATATTTTCTCCTTTAGCAGTTGTTCAGGAAAATATTATCAAGCATGGTAATTTACTTCTCTAAGAAGGGATTAGGAATTCAAGGTGAGTTGAAAGTCTCACATTTTGTAGAGATGAGTAAGATGAAAAATATGAGTAGAAAGACCCACAAACCTATTTCCTTAAGGTTTTGGGTTGAAAGTGGTGTCTCGATCTCTTATATGGATTTGTTCATGATTCATTGATGTCAAATCTCCTAGGTGTCTTGCCTCAAAGAACCAACAAAAACATTTTGAGCTGAGCCAACATTTTAAGAACATCTGTGAAGTATCTTACATGGACCATGGTGCATAATATATTAGGATAATTTAAATTATTTTGGGATAGTAATGTTACCTTATTATTAGTGATCTTATTTGGTTAGGAGTCTTATTTTATTCTTAGGAATCTTATTGTATCTTTAATTCAGAAAATGTTTTTCTAATAATTTGATTTGGAGAGCATTTTTTCTTAAATAGAACACATAAGGTCTGATGAAGGTAATTCCTAAACTACAACATATAATTTAGTTCCTAAAAATAAGATTAGATGATTCCCATACAACAAATACAAAATTTGATGGTTAACCTAACCGTAATATAGTATATACAATCAATTACAAAATTTGTCAATTAGCCTAACCTCTTATTATAGTATATAATATACTACTTATACAAGGATTTAGGAACCCTGAAACCAACAAACTAACACACAACACCTACTTTGCTACAAAAACCAAGTAACAAAAAGAGTTTGTATTCCTTCACAAACTTAAGCTAAACCATACACACCAAGGTAAATAAAATTACCCTAGAAGGAGCCCTCTCCTTTTCAAGTTGGAAAATTCTAGTGCATCATTGTAAAAACATAAGCTAAATCACCCCACTACAAGACGACCTATTTATTAGAACAAACTATATACTATTAGATACTTTTTGTATATGGGCTTGGGTTCATACCTATGTAGTGCTTTGTATGTATATATGTTCCTTAGCTATGCTAATTGAAATACTAGAGGATTCATATAAATGTATACCATTTCTCTCTTCATGGTATCTAGATCCTAGTCTAGTCCTTTGAATCGTGTCTTGGATTTTGTTTTTCCTTTAAATACCAATGTATTGTTTACACAACACACACCTAAGCATGCACGCAGACAAAGATCAAATTACATGGGTGTAACTTGTGACCAAATTTTACATCATCGATACCTTTATATAAAATGTTAATTTATCAATCCAACCATTAAATTATTATTTTATAACATTATGATTATTATCCTTGTCAAATTTTGTGAAATTTTAAATTATAGTAAAAAGGTGATTAAATGACTCTTATTTTAGCATATATTGAAAACTCTGTGTGTGTGTGTGTGTGTATATATATATATATATATATATATATATATATAAAAGAGACATCAAATAATATTATATTAATATAAAATTATGTGTATGTGATAATAATTTTCAATCTAATAGTAAGTTAAAAAAAAACATAATCTATATAAAAGTTGTGTAATCTGATCTCTCCCCTGTATAAAATGAATGAATTCTTTATGATCTAGAAACAGCTGATTTCTGCCTTCCACCAGTAACTTTCTAGCTTAAAAGTTACATCATTTGAAAACTGTTGGACCTCTGGTAATCGATATTTACTTTAACTTTTGTCAGATCAGCAATATTACTTGATGTTGTTGCCATAAGTGCTCTAATAATATATGGGAGTCGTGTGGTTCTTGGTTACAAACAGACATGGGATAGGTATCAGGTAATTAACATTCTCCTGTGCTATCAGAGATTGTGGTAGAACATTGTGAAAGCACAAATCTTTCTTTAAGATTCTGTGGAAAGGAAAATATCTGAACTGTCATGAATGTTATATTGCAGCTGTTAGTCAACAAGACACTCTATGAAAAAACATTGGCAAGTGGCTTTGGCTCAGTGCATTTTCTTCTAGATGCTTCTGAACAGCAGCAAGTGAGAAACTTCCTTTGTTGTGCTTTCTGTGCACCGCGTGGATAACATTGAAAAAATCAATACTGCTGAATTATTATTTGATAAAGTGGTGCTCAATCTTTTTGGCTTTAATAAAATTATTTGAAGGTCTTGAACGATTTTCTTTGACAATTTTAAGGTGCAATCTCTTTCTAAACTATTGAATCATGTGAATGTTCTAGCATCAACTAGTCATCATGCTAGTTTTTCTTGCATCAACTGGTCCGGAAACATCTTAGAATCATGTAATGGTAAATTTGATAAACTGAAAATCAGATCACGAAACACTTAGTAGAATTAATTCAAGTTTTGTAAATAGAAGCCATTATGAATCTATTTTGTAGTTTATGTTGTGAAATTGAACGCCTGAACAGTAGCCCCAGTCATAGTAAGTGGACAGGGTTATGCACAGTATTTATATCGTAAAATGGGGACTGCCCTTCCAAAATAGGGTTTCTTCTTTAAAACCTCGTTGTTACGTATTTTGATCTTCATTGATATCAATCTCCCTAAACTTTATGCATACAATTGTGCAGTACAAGGAAGCTGTTTTGGCTTATGCCATCCTGCTCAAAGAAGAGAATGGTCAGGTTTGTCAATTGTTCCTCCTAATTAAGCTACTCTGCCTTCAATTGTCTGCAAATCCATCTTATGATATAGCATTCCAAGTGAAACATAAATCATGTGTAACATTCTTGGTTCCAGGTTATTTCTCGGCAAACTGTTGGAGAAAAATGTGAGAGATTCTTGTATGAAATGTTTAAAGTAAAGGTGATGCATATGTAGATAATTTTTTTTTGGGGGTTCTGCTCTCTATATTATAGTCTGTTAGTGCTGTTGATCATAATCATTGCATAATTAGCAGGTTGAAATGCCAATTGACAAGGCACTTAATACATTATTAAGGCTGGGCCTCGCAACTGAAACTTGTATTGATGGAAGGCGGGAATTGCTGGCTATTCCTTGTCTTAAGGCTTATGAGGCCCTTAAAGAACGATGGAATATTTTGCTCAGTTAAAACCTGCACGTCCCATAGAGTACTGGAAACGACCTTCGCAGTTTACCAATAAAGGCATTGTATATAGTAAGTACATAATCCCTCATTTTATCCGGTAATAGTTCTCTGTAGATATATATAGAAGTACTCCCAAACACCTAACGGTTGATAAAATCAAACAATGAGAGGTAATTTGTGAGTGACACATGTATTATAGGTGAGGAGTAGGAGTAAGTTGTTGTTGTTATTACGAAAGAGAATATCTATAAACAAAATGTATTTGAAATTCGCATTTTGTAGTGCTATTTTAAATGTGTTACAGAAAAAAAAATGGGAATGTAGTTCTTTTGGAAGACCTATTCTTCTTTATTGATAATCATACTTTTATAATTAGAAAATTCAAAAAATAATTACAAAAGAGGCATTTTGGACTCTTATGAAACAATTATTTATTTCATAACTACTGAAACAATTTATAGTGTTCCAAGGTTTGAGAGTGTCCTGACCCTAGAATACGGCAACTTCTTACCTAATAAACTTTTTCCACCAAATTATCAAACTAAACTTTCTCCACCAAATTATAAACTAAATATCCTGTTTTAATCCAATCAATCTAAGATGGATTGCTTACTATTCTTGGAAAACAACCAAGTTACATACACTCTTTACAGTATGCAACACATTAAAAAATATATAATTTCGTAAAGACCTCAAAATCTACTGCACACTTTAAACCTAGGCATAAAGTCCAATAATAATAATAATAAAATAAATGGGTACTATAATCTATTTATGAACTTTTATGAATTTCGATGATATTTATTTTTTAGGCACAAAGTCCAATAATAATAATAATAAAATAAATGGGTATTATAACTTTTATGGATTTCGATGTTTGATATTTATATTTATTTTTTCATATGTAACATATTATAATATCTTTTCATAAAATTTAAATATTATATATATAGATTGGAGTATTCTGAAATATAATCGATACAAATAAAGTAAATCAATATTTATGTGATGTAATTAGGAATATTGAGCGGTTAAAATTGTTGTTAATGAGAGCTTAAATGACCTTTACAAGGATGCGAAATGAAAGATTGAAAGGCACATTCTTTATTTGGCAATTGCTTCCTGCACCTGATCAATTGTGACTGACATCCGATTTTTTTTAAAATCTTATTATGTGCTGAGGATGAATAAATATATCCCGTAAGTACATATGAGTTTCCCGATACAGGATGAGTTCCAAACTGGGTTTATGCCCATTTTACCACGTTTTGAGCATGTTCAAACAACTTCTGATCCGAGACCCAGCGTCAGACGCTACCAGCGCTAATGGACCACCAAACTGGCGAGCCTACTCGATCATGGGACGAGCAGGCCCGGATGGTACAGGGATAAAATATAAAAAAAAAATGAGACTATATTATTAGGATCTATGTTTGAACCATGCAATTTGCGGTTCATAATGACCTAGGTGTGTCTACTAGTAAAATTATGTCCATTACATGAGATGCAAAGGAGAAACCAGTTTTGGAGTATAATTAGTTAGGGATAAGTTGCTGGGGCAATCAAGTACAATGGCTGAAAAATATGCTTAAAATTTATGTATGATAATTCTCTTAATAAATTTCAACCTTTCGGGTATTGGGATTATAAGTCTTTGAGGTTGTAAACTTATCAATATTTAAGTTTATTATTTAATATTAATTTTAAAAATATTTAGGAAAAAATCAATAATAATATTTAATTAATAGTTCTAAAAATATAAAATATATTTTATTATTTTCATCTTTAGAGATAATTAAACACAGAAATTGATTAAAGAAGAATGCAGTGAGAGAGTTAAAAAGAGGGTGGGAAATATGACAGGAAGGAGTAATTAGGGTTTTGAATTGATTGTGAGAGGGAAATGATATGGAGTTGGTTGTGGAGAAGAAAGGGAATAATAGGGTGGAGATTAAGGCCAATGCAATGCCATTCATCTTCTTCTGCTTCCTGGTGTGGGCAGAGACAGAAGCAGAAAGTGAACAGCCAGAGCTTGAAGCGTACCGTCTCTAGATGTCCCTCTGATTTGATTGCCCTCTCCTTTTTCCTCTGGACAGCCCAACGCCGCCGCCACCACCTGCTTCCCCTGGATCACATCGTCACGGTGCTCCGTCGCCTCACTCACCGCTACAACACCGTCTCAGCCGTTCTCTCTGAGCTGGACAGCATCGGATGCGCCTCTCTCAGAAACCCTAAATCTCAGTTGGTGTTGTTGAGGGTTTACTGGCGTGCAGGCATGTACGACATGGTTGTTGAAGCGTATGAGCAGATGCAAGGCGCCTACGGTTTTGTCCCCGACACCTTCGCTCGGAATTTGCTCATGGATGTTCTCTTCAGGACTGGGCACTCCCATGTGGCTCTCTCTCTCTCTCTCTTCGACCACACCCATCCCCCTAATTTCTTCACCTTCAACATTGCACTCTTTCATCTTTCCAACTTCATCTTGAAGAAGAGGCACACCCACAACACTCTCCCTTGCTTCTCTCCTATTCTCAGACTTATGCTCCGCGCCGGCTATTCTCCCTCCCCTCTCTCATTTCGGATGCTTCTCAATTCTTTCTGTAACATTAATGCACTACCGCAGGCTTATCAGCTCCTGGCACTCATCACTGTTCTTGGCATCAATTTCTCTGTCAATATTTGGACCATTCTCATCCATAGCTACTGTAAATTAGGCCACCTTCATCTTGCTACCAACCTCTTCCACAATATGATTCAAACCGGTTGTTCTCCTAATGTTGTAACATATACCACCTTATTTAAGGCTTTTATTCAATCCAACATGCTAACCCATGCTTTCCGTTTGTATAATGCCATGTTATCTACAGGCCATATTCCGGATTTAATTTTATCTAATGTATTAATTGATTGCCTTTCAAAGGCTGGAAGATGCCGTGATGCAATCCGAGTTTTTCTTAGTTTGTCCACCCGAAACATAAAACCTGATTCTTACACCTTTACTTCATTGTTATCTGCAATTTGTCGTTCCAGAATGTTTTATCTGTTACCCAAACTAGTTGTAGTCTCCAGACATATCGATACTGATTTAGTGTTCTGCAATGCTCTTTTAAGCTCTCTCACTAAGGCCGACGTTCCTTCTATTGCCATTGAATTCTATGACTACATGATTGATGTAGGTTTTGTGCCAGATAAATATACTTTTGCTGGATTGCTAAGCGCACTCTGTGCTGCGGGAAGAGTTGACGAAGCTGTTAATGTATACCATGTTGTTGTTATGAGTTCTCATGATATTGATGCTCACATACATACAGTAATAACAGGCGCGCTTATAAAGGTCGGAAAGTATCACAAGGCTGTCAATGTTACCAGATTAGCAGTAATGAATAGATATCCACTCGACAGTGTGGCATACTCAGTTGGCCTCTGTGCACTACTTAGAGATGGGAGAACTCAAGAGGCTTGCACATTGTATTACCGGATGAAGGGGAATGGTCTGAAACCTAGTGTTCATACCTATAATATGATGTTTTTCACTTTTTGTAAAGAAAGAGATTTCCTGATGATGAAACAGATACTACATGAGATGATTGAGTCAGGGATACAGTTGACTGACAGAAATTTCTTCAACTTATGTAAATATGGATGTAGATCGGATATATATCTTTCTGTTTCAAAATTGTTGGCTGAAATGAGAGATCTGAGTTTGTTATCAGCCAAGGCATCACATGAATTAAACTTTGTTTGGCATGATGTTGGAGTACAAGCAAAGCATAAACATCAGGCTGAAGTTAATACAGAGTGGAACCCAATTCTATATTCATCCAGTTCTGAAGATCTGTCAGATGTAGCTGCTTCAGTTGGTTGAACACTCATGCTCACCACGTAGCCTACTTCTGCTTGACGGGTTCATTAAATTTCTATGCTATGAATTCATTCTATCATACCCTGGTAATAGTTACTAATCTTATACCTTTTCTTTGTATTTTGTGTTGGGAGGGAGGGGGGATGGGTGTTATAATGTTCCAGCTATTAGTAGAGCACTTGTATCTTCTTGGAACTTATCGCAAACAGTGACAGATTTCAATAATATATTTGATTGGAACGCTACAGATTTGAATATTGCACTGTATACTTAATAATATCTTTTATAGCTAACTTTCAAATTTGTAATTTTGTTTCGCATCCCTGACTAATAATCTTCTATGGTTATTTTGTCAACTAGGTTACACTTAAGAGAAGGAAGGTCCTTATTCCAGGCAAGTTTACCTGCCTTAGTGAGCATGGCCAACATGAAATCAATTGTTTCTCGCAGATAATTTGCACAAAAGAAATACTACTGGAAAGTAGTTGTATTGTTTATGGACCCAACGTTTTCCATGTGTGTTGTCTTGATATAAGCTGGAATGAGATAGTGAGAAAAAGGCCGGGGAAAGGTATAATTTTTCTAAATACATTATACATTGAGTTTTTTAATGGAAGCTTTCGTTATTATTTTCAATATCTGTGGAAACAAAGTGCACTGGCTGTACTTTTTATGCTTGCACTATCTTTTGTTACATAGTTGCAAGCTGTCACACTGTTCATATATGATCTTGCAAGGGATACCTTCAATATTACCGTATTCGTTGACATTTGTCTCTTTTTCAGGTACAGTCGGAATTTATTCGTGATGAATAAATTAGCTATTTCCTTTATTATCTTAGAAAAGGGACACGTATTATCGGAAAAAAGGAGAACACAAAGCTAGAAATTCTTGTTTCTGGCAAAAACTGAATGCTCTAGGAGAGATCCATCTTTTTTACTAGAATGGCGCCCACTTTAGGTCCTGCGCCATTTTTAAAAATGTGATGACACAAAAAGAAGGAGACATTACATCAAATCTTGAACATGAAATATCCTAAATCTTCGTGATTAAGTTATGTACTTTTCTAGGTTTTTTAATGAGGCATAATGAAGATTATTGTCATACATGTTATTCTTTCAGTGAAATCGCATTTGTGAAGTAGTAGGAATGCGAGAATATAGTTTGAAATCGTTGGACAGTGACCATATACCAAGAACAGGAATTTGACTAATCTTCGTTTTTATTTTAGTTTATTATGCACTCTTTTATGTTGTGTTTCACCGATTCTTTTCTATTTTATTATAATTTACTATTTTACTATTTTTTATTATTTTAATGGGGTGGTTGATAACTAGAAATTTCACAAACCAACCCGAAAATTTTAATTAATTTGAATTTATTTTTTCTTAAATTAGGGTATTTATGATTTTGGTTAAGATATGTTTATTTATATTTTAGATTTGTTCAAAATTTTGATAAAGGTTGTTTAAGTTTATTTTATGATAGAATATATTAATATTATATATGGTTAAATTGTAAAACTTTAGTAATACACAGCTAATATTTAAAATGTGTGTTTTATATAATGTATTTTAATATAAATTTTATGGATAAAATATAATATAATGCTACAGAAAATTTTATTTATCAAGTCAAAAAATTATATTATTAAAATATAAATGTTTGAAAAACTATTAATTTTAAGAGAATTACATTTAGATGGTTTAATGGATTTTGAATATAATCTAAATTCATCCTAAAATATATAGTCTACTTTTCTTAAGACTGAGTTAGTAGAATAAGTTGATCTTACTTTTTTGTTTTTGTTTTTTTTTTTATCTTTAAATATTAGTTAATCTGAGGTTGGGGTACTATATGATGTCATGGTTCGGGTTTGATTAGTTAGTCTCTGTGGTTTGAGTCTAAGATGAGAGGGTTGTGGTATCATGAGTTAGGTTTGATTAGTTAAAGACCTCTACAAATAAGATACAAACAAATTTAAAAATAATTTTAACAAAGAATAAATATTAAATATAACAATTTTTTTTATTTTTTTCATCATATTACTATAATAGTTTAAATATAAAAAATTGACTTAAAAAATTAACATTTAATATTGAAAAAAAAAAATAACGGATAGAAAAGGATGGGGATATGCAGAACATAAAAGGAACAGTAAGACAAAATGGAGAAAACAAACCCCGATAGAAATCCATGTATTTCTCACTAAAAGTGAGTGATGTAATTGAGATCCATTCTTCTTGCCTAGAACATGAAATATCAACCTCCATAGGATGCTGCATGGAAGTTCTACTATAATTTGAGACAGAAAAACCCTTTATCTCATTCTTGAGGTCAAAACTTTGGATGCAGGACTAGCGATTTTCAAGTGCTCAACGGTAACGGCATAATACAGCGTGCTTGCATCAACTCCCAAAGTGTTGGGAACATTTTCGATTTGGATATTGTTCACACTTGACATGAGCTTGTGTGTATCTGACAGTATGTTGGCTTTAAAATTGTATTTAAAATATGTCAATATCATTTTTATTTCAATAGATTTCTTATAATGATTATAAAGTTATTAAAAAAAGGTAATACGTGTATACTAAATTGCAAAGATATATGTAATACTCATATGACACGGACACGAAGATACGTATAATATCTAAAATGTAGGACACGGGGACACATATCTGTATATTTATATAATTATGAATTATATAAATTGATAATAAAAATTTATGTGCACAAGTATGTTCTAGATTATTTTTTGAAGCAGAAAAATGTTTTTATAACTGGTTCAAAATGTTTTGTTTCTTATTTTTATAATCATAATAAAAATTTATACAATAAATTTAAATTTCTAGAAAATTAATGTATTTTTTTTAAAAAATTGTATAAGAACTGTACTAGAATTGTCAGAAATCCAACAAATACTTTTTGAATTGGACACTTCACAGATACGTGTCCCACAAGTGTCATACAAGTGTTGGTGTCTGATATGTATCCGACATCAACATGCTATTTAAGAGAAGTGTCTAAGCTTAGAATGAATGTAACGTGGGATATATATTATGCATGTAAAATGTAAAGTATTTTTTCTTGACATAAAAAATATTTTGCCAAAACTTTCTTCTTTTATGGAATCCTAAACTGAAACGAAAAGAGAGACTGGACCCTATTTACAAAATGATTAATACAAATTCTCTCCATGTTGAAAAATGGCAAAAAAATGGGACAAAATCTGAAAGTCAATCCGAAGCAAGGTTGGGGAAGTAAAGAATGAGTAGCTAGCTAGATAGCTGATGGTTGGCACTTGCCATGGCATACATATGACCGTTAGGTTGGTTACACCTAAAACTCATGCATGCCCTTAGGATTATTATAGTATTGTTTTATATGTAGCCCATGAAATGAGTTGAGAGAGGAAAGAAGAATGAAAGTGAATTGAAGAGTTTTGTTAAATTAATATGAATTTAGAGAGTGAGTCTCCAACATCATCACCTCCTACACCTCCCTCTCCACTTCCCATTAGTTTTGGACCAGGCAACAGGACATACTCCTTCTCAGTATCTTCCACTCCATCGCCACCTTTCTCTCTTGCTCCTTCATCCCACCCATCTCATGACAATCTTCCTCTTCTGCCCAAGACATTATTAGCCACTACTAATGTTCCTTATGTCTTTTCATTGGATCACCAAGAATTCAAATCCAAGACTACATGCCTCAAGGACTTGTAAGTCTTCCCTTCTCTTAATTTTATATACATTCATTCATAACAAACAATCTTCATTTCAAAACATTGATTTTGTATTCTCTTCGGTTAAATATTGAGTTGAATCATCATGTTGTACTGAGAGTGGGGATGCTAAGCAATGCAAATTATTATTGGTGAGTATGAATCATGATAGTTTAGGATAATGTGCTTCCTTTTGTTCAAGACTAGCACAAGTAATACACATGGCAAATTATCTCTCTTGGACTGGTAGGTATTCAAACAGGTAGTTCTTTGTCATCTGCTAGTCAAAAGCAATTAGCTAGGTGTTTTCCTGCCATTCTTGATGGATGTAAGGCTGAAGATGACACTGATCATTTTTTTTCTCCCCTGGATAAGAACAGGTTGGAATGGTTTATACAAAGATGTTGCAGTTGCCGTGACAAACCTCATTGAATCTCCCAAATGACACAGAACAGCTCAAGGAATTATAAAAACAGTATTCACCAGAATTTGTTCCTGGTCAGCACATGGTTATTATTTAGGGATTCAATTAAACTGTAAAGTTTCTACCTAGACACCATCTAACATGTCTGCCGAATCACCTTTACCATCGTTACTTTCCGTTTTGTTTTTGGAAAAATTTCATACGAATTCTGATACAATTGAACAATTAACAGATCAGTGGTTCTAGAGATATTATAAGTTGTCCCTCCCTTCTCCCAACTGTTTTGACGTTACTCGGTTCTCGTGTTGCTATAAAAAGCTCGTTTTCTCCCTCTAACAGCTATATTTTCACGAAAGGGACATTTTACTGGGTACACATCTAAAATGACACAGTAACTTCACGTATATTTCAATAAGAGAGTAAATTTAATTTTGCACAATTAAATATAAAAAGAAGTAATATATTTTTGAAATCTTTATTGTAAAAGCAATTTTGTATTTGATCCTAGCATAAAATTTATTCTGCAGTAACGAGGATACACACATCAACCACCACCCACCACCCACCACCCACCACCCATGCTCAAAGCTTGTTTATTCTAACCGCGCTTGCTGATCACCTATTCTCCACAAACAGCGCACATAAAGTCAAAAGAAGATTTCGCAAAAAATTTGGTTTAAGGATCGGTCAAATATTACAATATGCAATTAGACTTTTATCATGGAAAGAGACCAATTCCATCATATGTCTGGGTTTGGTAATAAGAAAACTCAATGAACGACGATTTTGATTATCACCCCAACAAATAGTTTTGAATCAACCAGCCATTTTATGCTCTTCACACAAACTACTTTCTAAATTATATGTTTGCACAATTGTAATGCATTTATACAAGCCTGCCCTATAATTCTAATTAACCTGTCAACCTAACTGGACAAACCAGTTTCTTTTTTCAAGTTCAGTTTTACAGAATTAGAAACAATTTGGTAACCTAAAATATTATTAAAAGTTAGGTTCAGTTTTTGTGAACCACGTATCTAGAGCAACAGTGTTCGGTTCAGGGTTTCAAGCAAAATCATCCTTGCCTAGTCCTAATCACTGCTGATTTTGCTGTCTCTGTTGAGAGAAATTGGGGTGATTCTGTTGTGTGTTTTGAAGTGTCACCATTCCAGATTGAAGATTCTGAGCATTCGATGCCATGCTACCAAATGCTTGTGAGCCATGTTGCTGCTGCTGCTGCTGTATGGGCATCATACCACCGGGATTGCCACCTCCCATGTTAAACACTGCAAGTTAAACCTCACAGTGACGATTTAAGTAAAAACTCGCACACAAATAGATGGAATAAATGACACACCAGGTTCCACAACTAAACAATGAAAAAAATAAGGATATAGGATAAAGTTCATACTCTGATCACTCAACATTTGAGAAGTATGACTTCGCTGAGGGTTGTTTCCAGATAGTCCGAACTGAGGAAATAATAAATGTGGAGCAAAGTTTAAATATGTTATCCTCATGACTTGAAGTCTCAACCAAAAGCAAGTGGAGACAACTATTCATTCTATGCAGATGATGAAAAATCAGTAAATGCATATACAATTTATTTTATTCAAGAAAGCTGCCAACTGAAAGTGAGTCACAAGGAAATGATAGGGTATAAAGAGAAGCAGAAGTAGTTAGAATATTAATGAATTTTAGTTAATTGAGATTTAGTTATATATAAATAAAGGAAGAAGGATAGAAGAGAGGGAAATATGCTCATTTGTAATTTGAGCATTAGGTCTTTTTAAAAGGAGAAATTCTTTAATAACAGGAAAGAGTACTCTCTTATTTCTTGTTCCTTTCATCCTGTTTAATAAAGATATTTCTTTTCTTTCTTATTTTAATTCTTGGTTCCTGACAATTGGTCTAACTTGCCAGATATTGGTTCCGGACAGTTATAAGGGCATTAGGAGAAGGAAAAGTTAGATAAGATGGTTAGAATATTTCTGAGTTAGTGAGTTAGTTGAGGTGTAGCCAGGTATAAATAGGGGAAGAAAGTTATGAAAGAGGGAAACATGTTCATTTGTAAATTGAGCATTAGCTCTTTGTGAAGGAGAAATCCTTTCTTTTTCTTTCCATCCTATTCAATATTTTTTTCTTTTTCTTTTCACTTCAATTATTGGTTCCTAACAGAGACTAGCCGATCTTATGTAAAATGAAAATCATGATATAAAATTCCAAAATGCTAAAAGACAATAAAAGCTGCTAAAATAAATTTCATAATTTCGCAAATCAGAACAGCCCCTAAAAGTCACCAATCAGTTTCTATCATAGTTGCAATGATGCACTGATAGACATGAATCATCATGAAGTATAACATCAATGGATTGAGTCAAACAAAACACCGACTAAATTTTACTACAACTAAATAATAGAGTTCCAAACATCCCAGAACACCATAATTTATTGACTTCTTTTCTTGTTTCATTCTAAAAACTAATATGCCCCAAATGCCGAAGGCTCTTTACAATGCAAAAGTATGGGGGAGGCTTATGGTAAACATGACCCACCAGACAACAAGGCACAATTTTACAGTAGCACCAATTGCCCTCTTCTTGTTTCATTCTAATCGGACAAAATTTACTTCAATAAAACCATCGAGACATATTGGGAATATCCAATAGGCAAAGAATAACAGACAAACCTGCATCCGAGGAAGAAGAGACTGCGAAGGTAATGTGCCAGAAATGTTTTGAATCTGAGATTATAAAGAAAAAGTCGTCATAGAAGTAATTGTTGAAGTAAGGCTCATTATGAATAGGGGAGCACAAAGAAAAATAGCAACAGTGAATCACCAAAGATCCAGAAAAGTAATATTTTCAAAATAGCAAGACAAGAAATCATTTCTCAAAAAACATAAATCATGTCCAGAAACACATTATTATATTTGATCCCAAAAGAGCTTTTTACTATGTTTAGAAAGCTCGACTTCAATTAAATTAAGGAATGACTCTCACCAACACTTTCAAGCTAAGGTTTCTAGCAGAATAGAAATGCTATTTTCTGTGGCTTTTCCAGGCCAAAGAATCTACACCATTAAATGTAACTACACCATCAACAAAATTCTTGCTCACATCCCATTTTCCCTGCCCAAGAAACCAACAAAAATCCCTGTGCCCAAGGGAAGCTCTAGCTCTACACAAATTACCCATAACATATTGTAAATTGTAATACAGAAATACAATAAGGTTATCTGTTTAACACAAAACAAACCATTTCATTTATACACATTTTTTTTTTAAAAAAAGAGTCATTTTAAAAAGAGAACAGAAGTGAGGATTTCATCAAAAACGCATCCCTTATTCGTCATTTCAGCATCTCTCTCATCCATCCTCTCTTTCGTTTTCTTTTCATCACACTGTCCCATTTTTTGTAGATCCTATTCTTTGAGTTCTGGTGGTATCTTAGAACCTTTTACCCATATTGCTTTTCTCTCCAGAAATTAAGTTATGGTGAATTATGGGTATAAGGATAGTGAAATGGGGAAGGAGGAGAGTTCTCACATCGTCAGGGTTGCCCATTTTGACTCTCTAAGGTTCACCCACAACTCGTAACTTGAAGAATAAGCTATTAGCATGTGTTAGCTTTGGTAGGATTATCCCTTGAGAGCTTTGAGCACCAGTTTTTTGGATTTTATGGTTGATGAACAAAGCTTCAAACAAATTTCTAAATATTTGGATATTTCTGTTGGTGTTCGGATGTGTTAATTTCTACCTCGCACAACACTGTTGGAATTGTTGGGAAGCATTTTGGTTCACTCTCAGTGATGAGTGGTTTAACAGTCAACATGGCCCACTTTAATATTTTTAGAAGTTATGGTTTAAATTATATTGTTGTATTCTAAGACTGGTTATGAAATAAAATTGGGAATAAATATACAAAAGAAATGAGATTCTATTAGGATCTATGTTAGAATCTTTAAGTCATTAGCGGATGATAATAACCCAGGCTTGTATGATTCCGGAAGGAGAGGGCTATCCATTACAGGGAGCCACAACAAGGGAGATACCACCCTTGGAGGAGGGAGATATCATCAAGATGTAGCAGCCCCTGGTGATACTGAGACATGGATATATTTTAGCAGCTCCTGGTGCCCAGTCACGGCTTATTAGTTCGAGTCATGACATAACAATATATTGGTCAAACCACAGTCATATATAGAAGATATGCTTTGTTGTATAATAAATAACTAAATTTTGAAACAGTTAATAATGCTTAAGTGTTAAAACATTTGAAAAGCCATACCTACTCTATACTGGCAGCAATGTACAATTCAAATAATCATATTGCATAATTACCATACCATTTGAGTATTAGGTGTTGTTTGAGCAGCACTGAATAGCGCACTGTTAGCAGGACCAGAAAACTGGCTTAATCGTGTCATTTGATTTCCTTGATTGAGTTGGTTTTGACCAATGCCATGCTGAACGTGTCCTGAAGACAGCTGCCTACCCGGAAATTGCTGATGCCCAAGTGGTTGAGAAAATTGCATCTGATGTCCATGCAACTGATGGCAACCAAAAAAAAAGAAAGATACAAAAAAATAACGCTAATTTAAATTTTTACTTGGCCATTAATGAGTCCATGAGTGTAATGTGTATTCATGGTGGTTAGACTACCCAAACAGTATGTACTCGAGCTTTTCTTATTTTTCTTTTATACTGACCACCCAAAATTTGCTAGTGTCCTGAAGCAAGCAAGCAAGCACACAGATAGATAGAAAACAGGGAACAATTTACTAGCCAAAGGACTGATTCCAGGTTAAACTGGTCTAGGTTTCAAAACTACGGTTTTCTCTATAAATAGGACAAAATTTGATACCAAAAGCAGCTCTTTAACACATGGAAAACTGAGAAGCCAGAGCACAAATGATTTTAGAACCATATGTATAATGTACTCGAACCAATGTTTAAGGTTAAATGAACGATGTATTCAGTCAGCGCAAAATACACAGCTTGAAAATTTACCTGCCCCAGTCCTTGCATTGCAGATTGCCTGAGCTGTTGCTGCTGAGCAAGCATTTGCTGCTGCTGTTGTTGAGGTAACTGCATCAGTTTCTGGCGTTGCTGCTGTTGCTGCTGCACTTGGGGCTGCTGTTGTGGGGTTTGCTGCTGAGGGGATGGTGTATTCATGATATTTGTAGAAGACCTAGGTGAATTGGCATATGGGATGGGTGAAGGTGTTGTATTGTCAAAAGAAGTGGTGGCGGTTGGGGCGGAAGGAGAGGCTGCTGATCTTCCCAAAAGTTGTGATGCTGAGGTCTGTAACATGGGATTCTGGGGCATACTGTTGGATGAGAGAGGGGTATTCTTGATGTACATAGCTGGAAGTAGTAGTAAAAAAAGTGAGTTAGAGGGAGGAGAGAAAGAGAGTGATCATAAGGAATAGCATATAAAGCCTTAACTGTTAGTAACAGAAGATGCATCGTGAGAAGGAGGGTCATTGAGTCCTGGAAGTGCATCTGCCAAATGGATGGGAGGTGCGGTAGTGATCTGCCTCTGGTCAGGTGGAATGCGTAATCCCTCACCAGCATTGACAGCAGCGCGGAGCAGATTTTCCTGTTCTTGGATTTTGGCAGCCTGACCCTTGTCGAGAGTGGGAGCAATGGGGCCCTGACGAGTTCCGAAACAATAGGCTTTGCGTGTGTCGGCCAAGACCTTTTCAGCGCCTTCGCAGGCTGCGGCGATCATGTCGAGTCTGGCCTTCAGCTTCTCAATCTGAGTGGGAATTGGCAGGTTTTGGTTTTGCATACCAACCAGCAATTGCTCTCTCTTCGAGTTCTCCTCCGCCTCCATTTCGGGGAGTAGTTTGGAGGAAAGCATGACCGGGAGTATGGTGGCATTCTCCGCATTCACGTTCTTCGGATGAACCACGAAGGCCTTCGAAACCTTCTTCATGTCGTCCACGATGTTGAAAAGCTCCAGGTTCACCATCGAATACTGACCTAGAATGTCTTGCCATTTCGGCGTGGTGTTCGTGCGACCATAGGCCTCGAAATCTTCCAGAATACGAGATATGGCTTTGAACAGGCTGATGGCGCGGGTCTTCACCTGCTTCAGATTCAGCTGCTGCTGCACTGCCTGGTTCAGCCGATCTTCACCTTCCCCGCCTGCCGCCGCCGCCGCCGCCACCGCTGCTCCTCCTGTGCCCTCCATTCCGATCGCCCCAGACCGTCTTCTCTTGCACTACTCTTCCCTCTCTCTCTTCAATTATTTATATGTTGTATTTAAATTTATATTACTTTTTTAACCTCAATCAAAATCCATTTTATTTTTTTATCAAATATATTGATAAAGATAAAAAATAATAATAAGCTTAAAATGGTGGAGATTTTTAGAAACAAAATACTTACAGTGGTGGTGTGTGGAAGAAAAAAAGTGAAAAAAATATAAAAACATAAAAATGAAATATTTATAATATGAGTTGGGCCTACTATATTGGGTGAGTTGGGCCTAGTATATTGGGTGAGTTGGGCTGCGATGGTCCAAACTTGAAAATAGGAAAGGAAAGAGAAGAGAAGGGAAAGGATTGGGGTTGGTTGGTTGGTTGGTTGGTTGATTGGTTGGTTTGTTTGTTTTGTAATGTTCATATCGTTCTTTCGTCAAAGTTAAAACTTGGATTTCGATTCATCTGATTCTGATCTAATCAATGAGATCAAAATTGGGGTTTGATTGCACTTGCACTTGCAGGGCTTTCTCTTTGGTGCTTATTACTATTAAGGTAAGGTAAGTCTTGTCTTTCTGTTTCTGCAATCAATCAATTACCTTAGCTCCAGTTACAGCTTCAGCTCTGTCTCTTCTTTATGCAATAATTCAAGAATTGTTATGATCCATAATCTTCTACTTATCAGATCTTGTTCTTATGGATATGGCTGCTTATGATTGTAATATCATATATATATATATATATAAGAATAATCTACACTCTATCTTTCATGTAGATATGGCATCAATTGAGACATATAATATGACGTTATTGACTGTTCTCCAATTAGGTTTAGAAGAACTTACCCTAACTATCTTTCGCCATTGCAAAATTCTAATTCTGTTGCTATTTCCTCTCCGTTTCTTTCTCAATAATTTGCAGGTTTCTTTCTTCCGTTGAAATGATCAGTAGTAATTATCCTTCTGCCAATGAGTCTCATTGCTTAATCCTGATTATACGTTTCCCGAAATGCAATTAGCGTCGAATGGCGACAAGGAAGAATGTTCAGAAAGCGAACCCATCTTGAATCACCACCATCTTCATTTGCAACCACCTGGAGAACCCTCCTTTTCCTGTGAAATTATTCCTATTTCTCCCAACCATGATGTCGATCATGATTTACAAAATGTTCGGGTTGATGAGACTTGTAATCTCGTAATTGCAGATCAGCCACAATGCAGAATATGCCTCGATATTGGAGGTCTCTCTCTCTATATGTGTGTGTGTGTATCCTCATCATACTTCCACTTCTTCATATGCTTTCCCTGAATCTTCTTGATGATTTCACAACTTCAGATATTCTCTGGTCAACCAACTTGCATCTCGTATTACTTATCATCCAAATGATTTTTCAGGAGAAGATTTAATTGCCCCATGCCATTGCAAAGGTACGCAAAAGTACGTCCACAGATCATGTCTTGATAACTGGAGATCCACCAAGGTAAGTTCTTTTTCCTTCTTGGTGTCTCTTTTTGATCAAAATAATACTATTATCTGATTCAAATGCAGTAGAACTATCTATTTTCTATACGAATTTAGTGTCCATCCATTCTCTGTTCCTTCCGTTATCTGTGAAGATGTCCGGGTATACTTATGATCCTGTCATACTAACTGACTTTTCATTTTTGCTGTTTTAGGAGGGCTTCGCCTTTTCTCACTGTACAGAATGCAGAGCTGTCTTCATATTACGTGCAAATGTCCCACCAGATCGGTGGTGGTTGAGATTAAAATTTCAGTTCCTTGTTGCTAGGGATCATGCATTCATTTTCATAATTGTTCAACTGGTATGCTTATCTGTATATTGCAAAATTGGTACTCTGATGCCATAGTATTCGTAGTCATCTTTTGTTTCGTTTTGTGATCTGCAACTAGTTGCAATGATACTAGGAAGAAGTCCTAATTTTCCTCTCTGGTACAAATCATTTTATGAAAACTCAATTCAATTTATTTACTTGGTCAGTAGTAGCACTGTAAGGAAGGAAACACCCCTAAGTAATTGAATGTTTTTAGAATCTCTAATTTCTTCCAGAAACATAACTGATAGATCTAGCATATTGCAAGCCTTTTAGTTCCGAAGGTGTAACAGTTTTTATAATACATGAGTGATTCCTATATCTGATAGCTTTCAGGGAAACCGAAACCTAGTTGGTTACTCTGGGTGAAGTGTCACAGTAGAAGACATGTTTTTGTTGATTCTAATATTAAATACCCCACCTAACCCAACCCAAATCTGTATGGAGTGAAAGTGTAAACGGAAGTAACGGAGCAGCAATTTGTCTTGGAGTTTTATGGCAGTTGATTTGATAGACTTTGAATATTCATGCCCATCGAAAGAGATTATTTGATGGAATACTGTTACTATGTATTTTAAATTTATTAAAAATATACACTTGAAAGATTATCTGTTACTTTACCTTTTCTAATTTTAACAGGTTGTTGCTTTCTTGGGAGTGCTTGTCTACAAATTTTATGGAGATGAACTGAGGGAAATGTTTGGTTATGAAGAACATCCATATGGATTTTATACAATGGCTGGTATATACCCATTGCTTACCCGCAAGAAATTTCATGGGCAATGTTTGTATCTTTTTCTTTCACTAGTGACTATTTCATGCTAGGATGTTTATTTCTTCATTAAATTGGTAAACTTAACGGTATATATGAACAGTGGTAACTATCTTAACCTAAAGACATTATTGTAAGCTGTGGGAAATTCATTGTAGTTCTTTGTTTTGCAGTTCTAGCCATTGTTTTGGTGGGATTGCTCTATGGCTTCTTCATAGCGATAATATGTGGCCAAAGAATCAATGAGCGCCACTACCACGTTCTTGCCAAACAAGAATTGACTAAGGTCTACATCCCGAGAACCAAAGTTTTTCATGTAAAACTAGTAATATTACTGCAACTAAACAAGTCTTTTAGTCTAAAGATATGTATTTTCGAGGAAATGCATCATTTAAATTTTTGTTCCTGATTACAATTGACTTTTATGATACAAGGAATATCCTTTATCCTTTATCCTTTAAAAGAAATTTTGTAGGCATTTAACTCTTCACTTTGTTCTTTTCCTCTTCAATTTCAGGAATATGTTGTAGAAGATCGAGAACATGTAAAGAGTGTGCCTGAACTTGATCCGAGTCACGTGACGGAGCTAAGGATGTTGGGCCTGTACTAGTTGGTATAATATGCTTATCCCATTCTTTCTCTTTAAAATTTCAATTATTTTTTTAGATGTTAGGTTTGAAACGTCCCGGCTTCATCCTACCCATATCATCCTTATACGTTCTTAGAAAGTAAATGTCGCAAGCTTTCGGTTTCTATTTTCAATTTCATAATCTAATCTAAAAGGCCAATGTTAGTCGTCAAAATCATCCTTCATAAACATTCTTGTGCGTTATTATGTGTACATCCCCATTGTTGGAACCAATATTCTTTGTTCTTTGCTTACAGTATTCTCTAGAACTATTTTCATTGCATCATTACTGTCATAGGGAACCCTGTGTTTCTCTTCTAACTGCAAGATGCATCTTCTGCAGAGTAACGTTGAATTTGTTGTTATACAGGCTTGTCTCCATGGTTCCTTTCACACTTGTAGATCACATTGGTCTGTTTAGAGTGATCACCCACCAATATGGCTGTTTGGACAGTGTGCAGCCACATGGGTGTCGTTTGTCTCCAATACCCTTGTACTCTATTTTGATTCTTTATTTTTAATTTATGTCTTTACAGCAAACTTATGAAGAAATATGCTATAATTCAGCTAGAAAATTTGTGAATCAATGTTGTTTGGTGGAATGTAAAGGAAAAAAAGTGCAGATCCTATAAACCTGTATGTAGCTGCCGAATGGAGATGTTTGTACTTGTAACTTATAAGTCCCTGATGTAACCCACAATTCACCCTTATTTTGCAATCTTTTCTCTCAATTTTATACAAAATATTATAATCCAATGTAGATTTTTCCTGTCCAGGTTTTTAAACCTAATATTGTTCCGGTTATGTTTGGTTATCGTATTGCATTATGCCATAGAAAACTTTTATTTTATGCATTTTTCCTTGAAACTGACAGATATGGAAACATTTCATATTCGAAATATGTTCCTATATCAAATATCTGAAGTGTGAACATACCTACCCCAAAATCTAATGGATAAATGCGACAAACCATTTTTGAAAAGAAAGAAGACTGAAAAGAGATAAAATCAATTTCTCCTTAAATTATATAATAAATTGTTACTGTCCAAGTGGAATGAATATCGAGGGAGTTATAACTGGCTTCATCCATTCTTAGTAGAAATTTCGGCCAATTGGGTTCTTCATCATTGGTTGCAGTTTGTTTTGCTTCTTTTACTCATTTCAAAAAGCTTCTTAAACTATTGTTTTACTCATTTTGAAAAGCTTCTCAAACATTTGATGTAAAAGAAAATTAGAGTTTCTTTATGAGATATAAGTGTAGAGTTTCTTTGGGAGTCATACAAATTTTAAGTCGCAAGGAAGTGTAATGTAGGTTGATTTTTATGGGACTAAAGGAAGAAAAAAAATTAAACTAAACATAAATATTTATTTTGTGGCCAAAGTGAAAAAAACAAGTTTTTTTCCTAGTTAGACAAAACAAAATAGGTTGATCTCGAGACTTGTTTTGTAAATCGATTAAGAAATAAGTTTTTTGGATACGTGAAATCGAATTCCAGTTTCATTAGAACATGGATAAAACATTCTTGTTCTCTTGAACTTGTCACTCTATCTTCGTTATATTATTTTTTAGAGTAAAACATTCTTGTTCCTTCTAAAAAAATACTAAAATTACGAACTTTTCATTCTAAAAGTGTTACCAATAACTTTATAACTTCATTCAAATATTTTATCTTTCTTTTTATACTTAAAATACTTTATTTTTAAATTTGCAATGTTGATATTTGATTGTAAAAATTTAAATTAGCTAATTACAATATAAAAAACCGTAACAAGAGAAAAATAATTTCTATAAATATTATTTCATTGAAACAAATTAAAGCATAATACTCGTATTTTAAGAAAAAACATATACTTTTTAAATTTAAAATTTTAAGTATTTTTTTAAACAAGTGTTGTATTTTATTTCATTTGTAGTTTTTGTTTTACTACTTTATTCTTTTAATTCTATCACATTATCACATGGATCATGAGTGCAAGAATTAACAGAAAATGTTTTTCAAGTGGCCTTAAGATTTTGAATATATAATTGATTAATAATTTAAGAGCATTTTGTATCCATAATAATTCTACCATACTAGAGTAGTTTGAAAAACAGTTTTTTTTTAAAAATAAATAAATAGTATTCCATAATATTTATATTTCTAGTCTGTACAAAACTGGAAATTTTACTAATACAGCCCTTACATTCACAATTAAACTGATACATTAATTTCAGTACATATGAATCTAAGATTAATCTTGATGTCACTTTAAAACATGAGTTAACTCAATTCCATAACACCAAGATATAGGTAAGTGTTATTATCTAACTATATATTATATACTTTAACTATATAAATGAGACTTAATTTCTTTTCCAATAAGACAAATGGTTCTTAATGTGAAAATAAAAGACACTGGTACGGTGCAAACTTCAATGACTTCTCTGTCATGCTATGAACCCATTGAAAAGAAAAATGAATTGCGAAATAATAAAGCATGCATATATCATTTTGTTGTTTGTACAATGCATGTCATCTCATCATACCGATTTGAGAACGGTGGACAGAAGAAGCAAAAGTAATTTAATAATCCTTTTTCCAAAACCACTAAACAGCTAAATATATACCATGCATGATATCTTTGAAAATTCAAACCCACTTAAAAAAACCAGACCCATTGAAAAGAATGAACTCCTTAGGAATAATAATAAACGAATACGAATTTTCATTAGCTATACAACAAAGTAGGAGTTGAGGGTAGGAAAAAGAAAATGACTGATGTCAGTTGTAGTAGACCCATCACGCTTACCAATAACACTTACAAAAATACAAACTAGTAGCACCATATTTTTAGCTGTCGTAAGAAAATACTTCTTCAAAGAAGAATATCTAAGGTTTCTGCTACACTGGAATGACATCAATCTTTGATGTGTCTTCACATCTCAAAATAATACCCTCAAGGCTAACTGGAAATATACATTTAGCCCATTGGCATCCTGTCGTCAAAGGCTCGGAAGGAGGGACAATCATAAGTACATTGTCATTTCTTTGAACAACTCCCATCACACTAACTGTGCTACCTTCTTTGATGTACCTACAAAAGGAACAATGGAAGTCTCATAAGAATATCCTACCTACCTACCAAGGGTCCCCCCAACTTCAGAGCCTGATGTTGTCACCATTAGTACCATGATGCATAACATGAAACATGAATTATGAATGGACTACAATTAGTATATTACCAATCTGCAGATACGTCACACAAAGCAACAAGCTATAAAAAATAGCTGCTTTTCCCCCTCCTCAACAACTATTGAGAAGGATTTAACCTTAACAGCTTCCCGTTACACAAATACATAACCTGGAGATTTAAACTCTGGCGCAAGGGTAAGAGCTTTACCCTTCTTTTAATTGCATCATTCGATCATCACTTGACAGATTTCTGTTTCGCAACCACCGAAGGAACTCCGGAGACATATCTTTATTGTCAGGGCTAACATCAATTACAATAGAATCGTCAACATAAGGAGTCACTCTTGCACCATAGCCTGTTTTAACCAATGCTCTCAGTCCAGATTGGAAATCAGAAATGTAGAAGTCCACCACATGCCTCTGCATTATATAAATGTCAAGGTAAAATTATTAAAATACTCGAGATATAATAGATTAAGCCAAAAAAATTCCAAATGCTAGTCTAGTACACACAAGAAAACAGTTAAATAGGTGACAAACTTCAATTGACCACATTTATATCTAAAACTTCCCAACACACAATATTCCTATCACAACAGGCATAAAGTTATTCTTAGTGACAGTAAGAGAATACTTAGATAGTTAATAGCAGATAAAACCTTCAAAGCATGAGCCCAAAGTCCCCAACAAATTAACCGATCAAGAGCAAGGGGAAAAAGGCATTCTATGAATTGCTTACATGGAAAGTTAATAATAATAACTTTTCCCCTTTCAATAGCTTGAAGACTCATGGAACAACAAGCTCCCAAAAAACTTAACAAACCACTCTATATAAGTCATTTATAGGAGTAGTTTTACTACAATGTGATTGAAATAAATATAGAGATATATTGCAGGTTACAAATAAAAGGAGAGATTTCAAATTATGTCAACAGAATATATTATACCCTAGGAAGGAAAAAAATGAAAATGAACAAGCAAAAGAAGTTTCGAATAAACAAAACGTAATGTATCCATTCTGGTCAAGGTATCTCAAGAGTCTTCAAAGGTAATTTTCAATAAAATAGAAAACTGAAAACAGAAGATTTAACATATTGAAATTACCTCAGCTGCTCTGAGTCCCCATGTAAAACAGCGATGCTTTGGATTGGCTGCTTTTGAATCCCACTTTCGATATTCAAATAAGCTAGTAGAAGTATAGACACATCTAGGAACTTTTTGAAAGGATGACTCTAATGGAACATTACCACAGGTAACCACCTTCAAAATGAACAACAGACCATTGGCATTCCTCTCATATATATGTACGCACAACACCAATAACAACGACATAAACAACAGCCAGAACAGTACAATTACAGATTTTTTATTTTTATTTTTTATCGGCACAATACAATTACAGATGAGAGCCACCCGGAAACCATTCAATTCAAGTCACTGATATCCAATACAAAATAATCAGTCCCTTATCCGCATAGAGAAGGGTGGTTAGTTGTGGATGCAATCATGATTTTTGCATGGCTGTGCTTAATTAATCAATAGTATATACATGAATGTGTCAGTATTAATATACATACCCCAGAGACCTTCACAAATTGGCCATTCTTGGCAGTTCTAAGTTCAGCGTCAGGATAATGAGAAATGAAACCAACAACGGCTGTCCTCCCACAGCAACTATTCCAAGTGAATAATGCAGCAACAGCACCAAAAAGAACAATTACAACGACCAGGAGAATGGCATTGTGAACAGCTCCAAGAATAAAAGCACCAGCAATGAATCCCATAATGAAAATCAGAATTACAGACCACAATATTGGCTTTGGGAAGTTCCTCCTGAAGGAATATTGATCATCTAGGCTAAGAGTGGTTGTGGCTGGATTGTGAGTTACGGAGCTATGTGATTTCATTGATCCTGTAAACTCTAACGGACCAGATACCTTCCTTGGAGCCCCAGCTGAATTTAGAGGACCAGATGTAATAAGACCAGTTGTAGGAAGAACAGGTGGAATCGGACCAGAGTTTTGGCGTGTAACTCCGCCAGACTGAGGTCCAGATGACTTCTTCACAGGCTCCCCATGTTTGTTCAGTGGACCAGAGTTGGTCTTTTTCATGGAGACAGAAGCCGACATGCCTCCAGAAGATATGTTACCTGATGTGGTATAAACAGAACGAGGTGCAGTATTTGGCAAGATAGGTCCAGAATGTGAAGCAGCACCCACAAACGACCCAGTCCGTGAAGGAGCATTATTTAACTGACCAGATTTTCTAGATTTAGAACCATCCATTGGGATATCAAACATTTTGCCTAATTCTCCTGATTTCTTGATGTCTCCACCAGTGTAAGGCATAGCAACTGACCTCATTGTCGGAGTTCTTTCTTTCGGCTGCTCAGGCCGACCTGATACATACAGGCCATTGCTAAGCTGATGAGATGGGAATCCTCTCGAACCCATCAGACCTCTCTAAAGCAGCTGCAGGAGGCAACCGATACGAAACAACAGCAGTATACTGAAAAGCAGCAATCAAAGTAATACTGCAACAAAGTGAAATTGACAAGAGAATCAAAGCATAATTTTAGCCACAATTCCAGGTTTTAACGGGAAGATATGCACGCATTGATCTAGATAGAGAGCACATAAAGTATGGTAAACCGTGTATTGATTGCAATGCGCCCTAGGCCTAGAAGAAAAGTGAGAATAAGCACATACATTTGAAGAAATCAAGAGAAAAACATGAATTGGCGATTTTGTAGGAAATAATACTCCAATAAAACCCAATAAAAAAAAGTTGTGTGCAATAGATAGAGTGCATTGCAGGGAGGAGTAGGAGGTATCTGAATCTTATCTATCTATGAAAGAAAGGGTAAAGGTGTGAGTGAGTTAGGTGAGGAAGTGATGAATGGAAAATTGAAGATCTCAACAGTCATTTCATTGAGGAGTGAGGGGAGATCCAATAATGATGAATTGAGAGAGTTGTTGGTGTTGCGTTGCAGTGATGGTGATAGTGATGAGATAGACGTAAACAAATGGAATCGAAAGCAGCATCAAAGTTCCATGCAATGCAGTGAAGGGTGAAGGAGATAGATGGATCGATGTAAAAAGTGTGAAAGATGAAGATAAAGATGAAGATTTGATGTACCTTGAAGCATGATTGATATTCACACACAGAAGAAGAAACTCTCACAGAAACACAGAAGAAGAAACTCTCACAACACAGATCCCATCTTCTCTTCTTCACTTCTACTGCTCCACTCTCTCACTGCTACCCTTATTCCTCTTTTCAAATTAAATACAAATTATATTATCAAACCCAACGTTACATAACATAACCATCAAATGCCGCAAATCAAACACTCTTTTTTTTAATTTTATTTTATTTTATTTATTTGTTTCACAGATATTTCATTTTTTGCTAACAAAATTTGATGAAATGATAACTAAATTTGGAAAACATTGATTAACACAGAATAGATACGTAACCGTACTGTATTAATTAATTTAAATGTAATTTTTGCTTAAACCATAAGAAAAACACTCTCTAACCACATCCACCATATCCATACTTTACGTAAGGATTTCAAATTCCAATACACCATGCCAATTCAAATTAATAAATTTTAATAATTAAGCAACTGTGATGATTTATTATAAAACTAAAATAATTTATTATAATATTATAATATTATAAATATACTTACACGTCAAGCCCAGCCCACGGAATCAGTTTCACCGCTTCCAATTCTGTAACTGTAACTCGGTTTTAGCTGGCTCCACCTCCACCACCACCTCCTCCACCTACAACCGCCTTTAATTATACTTTTTTTCATTCATTTTTTTATATGCTACAATTCCATCAACACAGAGCACGTCTTCTTCAAATTTCATAATGTCAATTAAAATTTCTTTTAAAAATCAAAACTACACTTATTCCATAGCCAAAAAAGTTAGTATTTCTTTCATATTTCCCTTGTTCTTTTGCAATGTTTGGTACTGTGACATTTCTCACATTTTTAAATTCTTACAAGTAAAATTTTTATCTTTTTAATTTTCATACTTCGAAGTTATACTTTTTAGATTTTATATATACTGCTTTTATTCTAGATTAACTAAGAAGTATTTTGAATATTGCGATGTCTGTGTAACTAGGAGGTTAATATTCACAGTGATATTACAAAAGAAAAAAATAAATATATTTTTTTTAATGAGCAAATAATAAATATAAAAGAGATAAAGGGGATATTTCAACTCTTATACATATAAGATATCGAACAACTATTTTAAACACTATTCGTTAAAAACAAACCTCTCAAATCGCACAAAGTTCAATGTTTTGCTGCCACATACAAGTAGTTGGGCTTTTTGTACCCAATCTGAAAAAGAGAAAAATACCCTTTTAATCTTATTTTTTAACTAAGTTCACGACTCTACTTGAACTAGAGAGAAAATTTCACTTGCATCCACCTTTGCTTGGTTAAACACTATCCCAAATGTAAACTATCCCAAATGTACCAGATGATGAAAATTCACACTTTTTTCCGCAACTTATTATCGTTTTTGCTAAACCAAACACAATAGAATTGTTCAAAGTGTTTCTTCAATGCAAAATGATTTGCAGAACTGATCCAATCCAAATGTTGACAGAATACTTACAGTTTTGCGGATCTCTCCATAGTCATTTATAGTCCCGACCTGATTTCAAATATTAAAAAAATTGTAAAAATGGTATAAATTATTTTTTAAGTATAAAAATCAAAATGTTAGGTTTATATAGTTATGTTTAATAAATGAGTAGTTTTTTTTTTTCATTTTAGTCTAGTTGCTTCCACCAGAATCCATGTCATTACAAAAATAATATATATATATATATATATGGTAATTAATTAGAGTATAATAGGTTTTTTGTGAATCTAAGAGCATCATAGTTTCGTAGTGTATGGTTGCTGCAATTATACTATTGATGTACGAAGCAAGCAAGTTTGCGTATCTTGAAAGACATCATTTGTTTCGAAAAAAAAAAGACATCATTTGTGTTTGTCGTTAGGTCTGTCTGTCGAATGGAGCCGATAGGGTAGCCATGAAAGCAAACAGTTATTTATTTATTTGGGTGCAGTTCAAGTATGTTAATTGTTAAAGAAATATAAATCTAAACTAACTAAAATAAAATAAAAATATTGTCATTTTTCTTTTCCTTAAATAAAAATTATTAGTAAAAGTTAATTCTTAACTAATATTTTTCAAGCAATAACTACTAAAGCTTCCAAAATAAAATGTTTAGAATATAATTAATGAAAGACTAAATATTAATAATATACCTTTTTAAACACATACATAAATTGTTTAGTTTAAATTATTAAGATAAAAAGTAAAGAAGTATTTCAGGTTATTTTATATTTAATCAAATTAATTACATGCATGTTTGGATTATATATTTTATACGTATATTTTCTTATGACAGCTAATTTATTAGCAAAGAGACAGATAAATAAATTCAGTATTCTATTTTTCAATCCCAAATTGATTCAGGAACGAGACATAGAACTCCACATTAACTGAAATTGTTAAAGATTGTAAAAAAAAATATATAGATTTCACTTTTGATTTCATGACAAGTCTAACTAATAATTGGTACTGTTTATCATTATTTTTTAAAATTCTTTTCATTAATTGGTGTTATTGATATTTTTTTCTGAATTTTTTATTATATTTAGTGAGCAAAGAATATAACCCAAAAAGATACTCAGATTCACACCATGTATGACCAAGTATACAACATATAGAATGTGAATTAATACATCCACTAGCTACATTATATCCCCTGGTGTTGACCAACCAACCCTGCTATACATCTGCGAAAAAATGATATGCCTCAACATCTTCTAAGCTAATATTGATGTAGTATTGCAGCAGAAGGTCTGATGTTGGTAAGGTTGAGGATGCAATTCCTTACACTGGGTGTTCTAGCACCTTGTCATTGTGTTGAAAAATTGGCACTGTCATGAATGATTTCCTCTCATGTTATCACTTGTCTCACTACCATACATGTGATGAATAAAAAATTTATTGCAAATTTTGTGGAACGAATTTAGGACTCAAATCTCAGCCAAAACTCAGTAGACACAATGACGAATGTCTGGTATGAATTTCAAACATAAATACCTAAGGAGTAAGGCGTAGTAAGTCCCAGACCGAGAGTGAACAAAGATGGTTTTCCGAAAACAAAATGTCCTCGCTTTTCATCCCTGCATCTTCTTTTTTGTGATTTGTTTACTGACGTGCCTCCTTACCGGGGTGCAAACAACATACGAAAGTACTTGCTTGAATTTTTTTTAGAATTTTTCATCACAATACGGACACAGCAAAAAATTGCAGAAAGTATGGCAAAATTTAACAACTTTCGGTAGAGGATAGCCTTGGTTTGCACAAAATTTCTGAAAAATTCTCCCGAAATAGTTTTTTCCTGAAATTCAACGTAAGAATCTTGACTGAATTTGAGACAAACAGCGACAAATTTGAGGTTAAACAAATTTGTATTCACTTAGAAAAAGAATCAAATAGTTTCACACAAAAATGAACCTTGCTTTCAGCTCTGACACTGATGAATAAAATTTTTATTACAGATCTTGTGGGACGAATTTGGGGCTCAAATCTCAGCCAAAACTTAGTAGACACAATGACGAATGTAAAGCGTAGTAAGTCCCAGACCGAGAGTGAACAAAGTTGATTTTTCGAAAACAAAATGTCCTGGCTTTTCTTCCCTATATCTTCTTTTTTGTGATTTGTTTACTGACGTGCCTCCTTACCTGGGTGCAAACAACATATGAAAGTACTTGCATGATTTATTTCAAAAAATTTCAACGCAATATGGACCAAGAAAAAATTGTAGAAAGTAGAGCGAAATTTCACAAGTTTCGGTAGAGGATAGCCTTAGTTTGCATAAAATTTCTGAAAAATTCTCCCGAAATAGTTTTTTCCTGAAATTCAACGTAAGAATCTCAACTGAATTTGGGACAAAACGCGACAAATTTCAGGTCAAACGAATGAGTATTCACCTAGGAAAAAATCAAACAGTTTCACACAAAAACGAACATTCCTTTAAGCTCTGACAGTGATGAATAAAAAATTTATTGCAAATCTTGTGGGATGAATTTGGGGCTCAAATCTCAGCCAAAACTCAGTAGACATAATGACAAATGTCTGGTATGAATTTCAGATCCAAATATCCAAGGAGTAAGACGTAGTAAGTCCCAGACCGAGAGTGAACAAAGTTGGTTTTCCGAAAACAAAACGTCTTGAATTTTCATCCTCGTATCTTGTTTTTTGTGATTTGTTTACGGACGTGCGTCCTTATCGGGGTGCAATCAACATATGAAATTACTTGCATGATTTTTTTTCAGAATTTTTCAACGCAATACGAACCCAATTTTTTTTTTGCAAAAAGTAGGGCGAAATTTCACAAGTTTCGATAGAGGATAGTCTTGGTTTGCACAAAATATCTTAAAAATTCTCCGAAAATAAAACGCGACAGATTTTAGGTCAAACGGATGAGTATTCACCTAGGAAAAAAATCAAACTATTCACCTAGGAAAAAAATCAAAGAGTTTCACACAAAAACAAACCTTCCTTTAAGTCCTGGCAATGATGAATAAAAAATGTATTGCAAATCTTGTGGGAGGAATTTGGGGCTCAAATCTCAGCCAAAACTCAGTAGACACAATGACGAATGTCTGGTATGAATTTCAGATCTAAATACCCAAGGAGTAAAGGGTAGTAGGTCCCAGACCGAGAGTGAACAAAGTTGGTTTTCCGAAAACAAAACGCCCTGCCTTTTCTTTCCTGTATCTTCTTTTTTTGTGATTTGTTTACTGACGTACCTCCTTACCGGGGTGCAAAGAATATATGAAAGTACTTGCATAAATTTTTTCAGAATTTTGCAACGCAATACGAACCCATGAAAAAATTGCAGAAAGTAGCCCGAAAATTCACAAGTTTCGGTAGAGGATAGCCTTGGTTTACACAAAATTTCTGAAAAATTCTCCCGAAATAGTTTTTTCCTGAAATTGCACATAAGAATCTCGACTGAATTTGGGACAAAACGCGACAAATTTCAGGTGAAACGGATGAGTATTCACCTATGAAAAAATCAAACAGTTTCACACCAAAATGAACTTACCTTTAAGCCCTGGCAGTGATGAATAAAACATTTATTGCAAATCTTGTTGGACGAATTTGTGGCTCAAATCTCAGCCAAAACTCAGTAGAAAAAATGAAGAATGTCTGGTATGAATTTCAGACCTAAATACGCAAAGAATAAGGCGTAGTAAATCCCAGACTGAGAATGAACAAAGTTGTTTTCCGACTACAAAACGTCTTGGGTTTTTTTCCCTGTATCTTCTTTTTCGTGATTTGTTTACCGGCGTGCCTCCTTACCTGGGTGCAAACAACATATGAAGCTACTTGCATGAATTTTTTCAAAAATTTTCAATGCAATACGAACCCAGAAAAAAATTGCAGAAAGTAGGGCAAAATTTCACAAGTTTTGTTTGAGGATAGTCTTGGTTTGCACGTGAAAAATTCCTCTGAAATATTTTTTTCCTGAAATTCCACGTAAGAATCTCGACTGAATTTTGGGACAAAACGCAACAAATGTCACGTCAAATGGACTAGTATTCACCTAGGAATAAAATCAAACAGTTTCACACACAAACGAACCTTCATTTCAACCTTGTAGTGATAATGAAAAATTTATTTTAAATCTTGTGGAACGAATTTGGGGCTCCAATCTCAGCCAAAACTAAATACATACAATGACGAATGTCTGGTAAAAATTTCATACCAAAAGACCCAAGGAATAAGGCATAGTAAATCCTAAACCGAAAGTGAACAAAACTGATTTTCTGAAAAACAAAATGTTCTTCCTTTTCGTCCCTAGATCTCATTTTTGTGATTTCTTTATGGATGTGCTTCCTTAGATGAGTGTAAACAACATATTAAAGTACTTGATTGAATTATTTCGAAATTTTTCAACACAATATGGATCCAGAAAACAATTGTAGAAAGTATGGCGAAATTTCACAAATTTTTGTAGAGGGATAGCCTTGGTTTGCAAAAAAAAATTCAAAAATTCTCCCAAAATAATTTTTTGTTGAAATTTCACGTAAGAATCTCAACAAAATTTGGAATAAAATGCGACAAATTTCAACTCAAACGGATGACTATTCACCTAGGAAAAAAATCAAATAGTTTTACACACAAACAAACCTTCCATTCAACTCTAACAGTGATAAATAAAAAGTTTACTTCAATTCTTGTGGGACTAATTTAGGGCTCAAATTCCAGAAAAAACTCAATACACACAATGAAGAATGTCTGTTAAAAATTTCATACCAAAAGACCAAGGGAATAAGGCGTAGTAAGTCTCAGACCGAGAGTGAACAAAACCGGTTTTTCATAAACAAAATGTCTTTACTTTTCTTCCCTATATCTCATCTTTGTGATTTGTTTATGGATGTGCCTCCTTAGCAGAGTGCAAACAACATATGTAAGTATTTTTGTGAATTTGTTCGTAATTTTTTAACGCAATATGGACCCAGAATAAAATGTTGTAGAAAATATGACGAAATTTCACAATTTTTGGTAAAGGATAGCCTTGGTTTGCACAAAATTTTTGAAAAATTCTCCCAAAATAATTTTTTGTTGAAATTCCATGTAAGAATCTCGACTGAACCTAGGACAAACCCTGACAAATTTCACGTTAAATTGATGAGTATTCACCTAGGAAAAAAATCAAACAGTTTTACATACAAACGAATCTTCCTTTCAACCCTGACAGTGATGAATAAAAAAATTATTTCAAATCTTGTGGGATGAATTTGGAACTCAAATCTATGTCAAAACTCAATATCACAATGTCGAATGTCTAGTAGAAATTTTAGACCAAAAGACCCAAAAAACAAGGCATAGTAAATGTCAGACCGAGAGTAAACAAAATTGTATACAACTCTTGATATGATGAGTTTAGAAATAAATATATATAATAAAGAATAAGTTTGAAATTAAATGATATAAAAAATATTAAAATAATAGTATTGAGAGTTGTAATATAATTTTATAAAAAATGTGAGTTGTCAATCTGCCATACCATAGTACAGAGTACATGCATCCTATTCCTACACCTCATTCATCATAGTCAGTAAAGGGAATCATGTTCACTTCCACCTTTTCTTTCTCTCCAGATCTAGTATTATAGCTATTGATTGAGAAACTGTCCCTCATCATCTCACCAACAATCAAATTAAAATCTTTTAATGAAATGGAAATGTGCATACAAATTATCTTACTCCCAAGAATAGGTGATATAGCTTTTTTATCACACAAAAATTCAATACATTCAATGCTACTATATCATGGAGATATCAAACAAATACATATCTTTAGTTTCACCACCACCACCAACTATGATAAATAAAAATGAGGCAACCAGAATGTTACAAACAAACTGTGATGAACAGAAACCGCTCTGTACACATTTGACCGTGAGTTGAATAGAAAAGTTCAACCCTTTTGGTGAATGCAAAAAGCCATAAGGGGCGAGTAGTTTTGGGGAACCGTGATTGTCTTGGAGCATAACAAATAAATGCACAGGTTGTTACTAACAGTAACAAGAATAAGCAAAGTGGTTTTTGTTGGAGACATAAGGAGAGAGAAAATTGGAGGCTGAAGCAGATGAAGCTGGAACCAGTATGCGTGTTTTTCCAGAACCTATTCTCTTTCCAACTACATTCGCGTAGAACAGGCCTGAAATTGCTGGTACGAACACATCACTCTCTGCACTAACATAAAAGTCAATCACTTTCTCAAATTCAGAATCTAGGAACTTTTTCTTCTTATCTGCTGGCATTATGGCTTCCTGCACCAACCAACAATCATCAAGGAGTTAATGTCTACTTCCAAGTAAAAAAAATGATTCTAATTTGAATGATAAGAGACAGAAACAACTTATCTCACCTTTGTATACGTCTTAGGGAACAAATCCTTGAGAGAATCAAGGCTGCTATCCCACCTTGATTCAGTCACATAAACTGTGGTATCCTTGTCAAAACCAATCTGCCTCAAAAATACTGCAATCTCTTGTGCATTGTAGCAGCTTTTCTCCCCATCGTTATCACTATTTTGGCAGCCCTTCTTATCCAGCATCTCAACCCTTAAGTCCACAGCTATGAACTTTCCGTCTGAATTTCGGCTTAAAGTTCTTAGTCTTTCAACAATTGAGTCAACCACTTCATGCATTTCTGGCTGCAACTCTAAACTTTCAAACATTGCTAAGCATGCTACAGAATCAGTGTCGCCTTTTTTCCCTGCCTTTCTCATGTTTATTGAAGGGAAGTAAGTTGCAAGTCTTACACTTCCCTTTGTTCGGTATATTGGCTCCACATGTTCAGCTATGTAATCTTCTGTAACCCGATTAGGGACTTTCACAGCAGCAATATTCCGTGTTGATATATGAGCAGGAAGATCCTTTACCACTCTGACTACCCCTTCCATGCTTTTCATGAACACATCAATATCATAAATGTCCTCAAAATTCCTGACATTTCAATTATATTAGTTAGGAACGTCTACACCATTACACTCAAAAGTAAACTAGACTGAATTGAGAATTGAGTTCAAGAGCTATTCATCAATGACATCTACAATTAAGTACGCTCAGATTGGCCCTTGTTTAATGGAGTGCAGGAAGCCATTTTCTATTTTACTTTTAGTCTACAACCACGTAAGGGTGAGGATGGGGGGCATCAAAATGAGTCACGAGTATTAACGAGTAAACCTTATAACAGTACAGATTATATGAGAAGTTTTCTCACCATGCTTTTCAATCATGTGGTTGATATATATCACAAACAGAAACCATCTACCTACACTCTTCCTTGTGATAATTACTTCCATCACTTGTACAATGTTTCTTAATAGTAAAAGAATCATTAATGCAAGATGTCTGGAGAACGATTAACAAAATAAACTAGCATCACTTATTTTAAGGACCAATGATCCAAAAGCCCAAGTTTTTAAGGGAAAGAACAAGGTTGGTTTCTGAGAAAATTTAGACCCTAATTACAGAAACAAAAAGGCAGGAAAAAAAAAATTTAGTCAGCAGTTGAGAAATAAGCCTAATTCACTTTCAGCTTATGGTTTAGAACAAAAGCTTACGCATATTGGTTGATATGATAACAAAAAATGATGATCAACATCAAACACAGGATGCAACATCGCAGACTCGTTTGAAAACAATATTGCCAAATTACTGAAGGAGGAGGGAACCCTATATAGTCTAAGCAAAGCAGAGGTTAAAATATGGACATGGGATTAAAATAAATGCTCTCATCCATAGAGAGACCTCAGACCTCTGCCAAGTATATAGTCTTCTATAGAATAAAATTTAGCACTAACCTCCTGTCACCAGGTTGGCTTCCTCTGATGTCAGGTATCACAAGCGTTGCCCCCAGACTTCTAGCAACAATCACTGCATCTGCTATCTGATAACCATCACTGGAATGTTAGAGAATAAGGAAATCAGGCATATCTATCAGGATCTGAGTACATTTTTTATTGATCATTTGAGTACATCTAAAGCTATGGGCAACAAATAAAGCACTGACGAATATAAATGTTAGCAACTAGCATCGACAGTCAGGAAGGGGGAAAAGAAGAGGCAAAGCAGTCATCACTTTTCGAAAGTGTTCAACTCTATACTTGACTTCAAGGATAAGTTCTAGATTGAACGCACAAAGAATCACATGCAGCGCAATCTACCAATAAGTTACATGAATAAAGATGACATAAATAACATTGTAGCAAAACATAGTAAAACTTCACATAATCATCATCAGTCCGGGCCATACATAAGCAACTTCTCAACAAGTTAACCATAATGATTGAATAAGTTACCTGAGAAATATGGTATTCCGGGCCATTGGTTAATGCAAAAGTAACAAATCCTTCAGTCCGCTCCACATCATCTGCCACCCATGACAACACAAGTGTCTAATATTTACTATTTGGTAGCATTTGTATGATACAAGTTCCTCAACACTTTTGTGAGTCTTAAAACAAAAACTTACCAGCAGATGGCTTAACCCAACACGGTTTTAGGTCATCCATGTCTCCCTTCCAAAGTCCTATATTCTTTCTCACATGAGTAGCATCAAACTTAGCATTCTCAAAGTTGGAATCCTCCGATCCTCCAGGTAGCTTTTCCTTGCAAAGTAAAAGTAAAAAAAATAAGAAAACCAGTGTCTTTGAAAATGAGAAGAGTAAAAGTCGAAATAAGCCAGCTCTACAAACTGGGCTGCTGCTGATGAGAAAAGGTAGAGAGATAGAGTAGATGGGAGAAGAGTGAAATAGAGATCAGAGAGTCTGGGATTTGGCCAGAGTTCATACTTTCTTCCAAAATTCTATCATTAGAGAACACTAATTGACTGCCAATAGGAATTGGAAGTTCAGATACTGAAATGTGGGCTAAATAGTTAACAATAGTTTGACAATCATTGTACAACACAAGTTTCTGTGATGGAATTGAAGAGAATGAATGAGTACAAAGCATTCGTGTGAGTATTTAATTGAAAATTATCTATAAAACAATTAAGGTCTTCTCTCCAGGCTCAAGTTTGTGAGTGTAGTAAACAAGGGATCTATAAATAAGATATGTGGAAAAGAAAAATAGAAGGGTTATGTGTGTGTTGTGGTGTGAGTGAAGTGTGGAAATGGAAATGGAAATGGAAATGGAAATGGCAATGGCAATGGAGATGAACAAGTAATGGGGAAGGGAAAGAAAGATGTTAGAGAAGAAGGGGTTACTTGAAGTGAATCAAAATGGTCTCTTTTGATCATATTTCCAAGCATGACAAACATTGTGAGGGTGAGAGCAGCCGCAACCACTTGTCTCAAATCCACTCCCATGTCTTCTTTCTTCTCTCCTCTGTTTCAATCCCTCGCCTTTTTAACAAACCCTCTGAAAACAAAAAGGAACCTTGGAACAATGAGATGTGATGAGATGAAGTTGGAAGCTTGAGCACATGGAAGATAACAAAATTCACTCAACAAACACATACAAGTATGCTAATGCCTCATACCAACTTCCTCTTTCTAATTATTATTTATTAACAAAGCTTTCTACTTTTTACACCACCGACACTTCCTCTGCAAAAATCAAATCTTCTCCAACATCCTTACTCTTCCTCTCTCCACTGTCTCTTTTTTTTTTTTCCTTCAAATATGTTTTTCTGATTCTTTTCAACCACTGCACAACTTTTGTTGACCCTTTAATTCTGCTTTCACTGTATTTTTAAAATATATGCATACAAACTAATTAATTAAATGTAGACATTATTGCATATAATTTCAAAAAATAAATCTTATTTTATTTTATACATGAATATTTTTATTTTAAATTTCTTCCTCCATGCATAATATATTTTATTTTTATAAAGATGTACTTTAATACCTATATTTCACATATTTACGCGTATAAATACCTATATTTATTTACAAATGTATTTTATAAGAGGCAAGAGATATTCATAATAGAAAACATTTTAACTTACATATGAAAAAGTTATATACTCGATGTTTTAAGTTATATTTACATTAAAATTGGTGGTTCAAACTGCATATTTATTTGTAAGTTATTTCTCTTTTATCACAGATAACGGAAGATTTTAAAAAAAAAACACCTATTTAATTGATACAAAATCTAAATATATAAGTTTAATATAAATATATGCATGTTAACAATTTAAATATGAGATGATTATTTTTATTTGTATATGTGGTGTGGTTAGATGTGATGGTACAAAGATATTGGACATCACAACTTGTTCAGTCTAAAGTTTGAGCTATTTACAAAGACATCTCAACTTGTTCAGTCTAAAGTCTTAACCTTTAGTACATAGATTACTGAAGAGGTATTTGGTATTTGTTATTTTCATATTGGTAGGTAAAAGAAAGTGAGTTTGCTGCAAATCATAAAGAGCATTGTTTTTTTGTGTAAACAATGTGCAGTGAGTTATTGAGATTGACTACAACCTACAAACAACCACTGAGATGAAACAAACACATAATCATTCAATTGATTAGTGACTTAAGACCATGTTGCCTTTTTCTTTTACAAATATAAATATACCATACCATATTTAGAAAATAATTAATTTGTCTTTTATCATCACAACTAAGTTCTTTTATATATATATATATGGGATGAGACCATACAATTGAACGATTTGAACAATTAATCTCGTATTTTTTTTATTATTTATTTTTTTTTATTTTTTTTTCTGGTATTTAGGTTTCGGCTCTCGGTTGGAAGTACATTTACAAAAGGTTCTTTAATCTTTAAGTAAGTATTCTATCAACGAAAACAATAAATATTATAATAAATAATGTATCTTTAGCTATTTAGGTGATTGTGATATGATGAACTCTTTTAGTGTTAGATCGTGATTATCATGCATACCATAATTAAAAGTGTATTAGTTAATTTTTTATACGATTTACCATGAGTTAATTATTTTTTTATGTTGATACTGAAATTTTGGGATTTTCGATTCTAGCCGGTACTCTGTATAAAAGTTGAAAACAAAATTATTTAATGTGAGAAGAATAAAATGTGATATCAAATGCTAAAATTTGTAGAGAAAAGTACACTCCACCCCTTCTTAATTAAAGTGAAGTTCAATTTTCAATCTTGATATGAAATTATTATAATTGAACATATAAAAAAAATAATTGTATACTTATAACCGCATAAATGCAACGATTTAGAGTGAAGAGATGGGATTAGATGGAATGTCCTAATATAATGCTTAATTGCTGTTTATTGTGACAGATTTGTGTTAAAATGTTGTGACAGATTTTCAATATATACAATCATAATGTGAAGAACACGAAATATAAACAAATAAACACTTAAACATCAATAAGTAAAAAGATTACACAAAAATAAGATACATAGCTCTTAAAATTTTAGAGAACAGGATATAATTATAGTAAATATATATGCACGCGTGTAATAAATTATAATGCTATTAAAATCTTAATCATTAATTTAAAATAGAAAGTTGCCTTAATTATATTTTACAGTTATCTATTTTATGAGAGCCAAGTCCACTTTATCTCTTCTGAAAACCAGTGATTCATGAGTTTAGAAGACTAAATTGAATAATCTCAACTATTAATAAAAAAAATTAAAACTTAAACTTTGATAAATTCACGATTTTATTATGAATATACAATATATAATTATTTGTGTTTTTCCTATTTAAACCGCTCAGTATATCATGTATTTCACATTATCTACATTATTATTCAAGTTTAATTAGTCTTAAATAATGATTATTAATGAAGATAATGGAGGGTGTAGGAAGGTAAGCAGTCAGATCAAATGATAATTTAGCAGAGCAGTAATTGTACTTATTATTATTATTTGTACTTATTATTATTATTATTATTATTTTTATTTGTACTTATTATTATTATTATTATTATTTTCATCATCGATGCAGCTTGTGTGTGCAAGGCTCTTGGATCTGTGGATGCCTTAAAGAACATTACTTTGATTCATCCAACATTCCAAATAAACCAAAATTAAGTTACCAAGGTAAGCAACGATACCACACACACCATAACCTATTTAGCAGCAAAGATTCAAATATAAAAAAAGTACAACACTGCTACCATTGTTGTTACTATTAAACATTAGCTAATTTTGCATTGGATTGGTGAGAGAAGGAGTAAAATGCATGCTGCAAAAGCTGTAGAAGCTGTAGCATGATGACAGATAGTTAGATACCCTTTGTGCTTCTTGTCTGTGGATTAGCATCTGATAATTGATTAATAACATCTCTGATTCTGGGTCTCTTGTGTGGATCATTCTCAGTACATCTCAAAGCAATCATAAGCACTTTGGTAACGTTTTCCATTATATGGGTATCTACACATTGGTCAGAAAGGAATGAATCAACAATTTGATGAATTTCTCCTGTTTCCCTCCACACAGACCTAACCCAATCCACCACAACACCACCCTCCAAGTACGAAGGATCTGCTACTGCCTTCTTTCTGGTTATCAGCTCAAGCAGAACAACCCCGTAACTGTACACATCAGACTCCCTACTATTTGTTGTTGTATAAGCATTCTCTGTCCATGTCACAAACAACCCAATGTAAACTTGTTACTTAATCCATAAGAACATTTATTGAATCTGATTTATGAGGGAAACAAAATATCCAATCAATAATGATGTACTAGACTTACCTGGAGCAATATAACCAATTGTACCCGGCACAAAAATGGAAGTATTTGAAGCAGAAGACTGTTCCAGAAGTTTGGCAATTCCAAAGTCAGCAATGTGAGGCTCCATATCAGAGTCCAGAAGTATATTGCTGGGCTTGATGTCTCTGTGCACTATGGGAGGGTCACAGTCATAGTGGAGATAAGCCAATCCATGAGCAATTCCAACAGCTATCTTATACCTGACATTCCACTCTAAGGTTGGTACTGGTGTCCTTTCATGCAAAACGTCATGGAGACTTCCATTTGCCATGTAGCTGTACAAAATTAGACCACACTCTTTTCTAATCCAAAATTCTTCCAACTTGACCAGATTTCTATGCCTAATTTTCCCAAGGGTCTGAATTTCTCTCACCATGCTCAAGTTCTTACCTTTGCTCGCAGCAAATCCTATCTTTTTCACAGCAAAAGCTTTGTCTGGACCCGTCAGAGCTTTATAAACAATTCCATGGGCTCCTCTACCAATAATATACCGATCATTCAGGTTTTCTGTAGCCTCCATGACTTTGTTAAGAAGGGATGAAGAACCCTGTTCAGTAGAGATATGGTTTTCCTGCTTAGCTGTTCTGCCAAAAACAACAATACAAAATACTCCCAGCAACAACAAAACAACAAATATGGCGCATCCAAGAGCTATCATCACAATTTTAACGTTACTGAAGCCTTTCTGTTCACTAGATTTGTCATCACATGATTTTATAGAGCTTCTTTCGGAGCAAGCCAGGCCATCTGAGGCTGAACATCTGATGCATAGGCCAGGATTGCCAAGGAATGATGACAAGGGAGAATTAAGCAACTTCATCAACGTCTTTGGTACAAGACCACGGAAAGAATTGTAAGAAATATTGAGTTCCACTAAGGAGATGAGTTCTCCAAGAACTTCTATGCTTCCTGTCAAATTGTTCTGAGACAGATCCAATGTTTGCAACATTTTCAGGTTCCTAATCTCTACAGGAATTTCACCTGTCAACAAATTTGAACTTAGATTCAAATCATAGATCACTTCCGGCATTGCTCCAACCGATATGGGAATTTTGCCTCCAAACAGATTGCCACCAAGTTGTAGCTCAGAAATCATTTTAAATTCCCACAGAAAAGATGGGAAGCCCCCACTGAAGTGATTCTCGCTCAAAATTAATGTGGTTAGCCTTGTCCAGTTCTGCAGACTTGATGGCAATGAACCATTTAGGAAATTGAACCCCACACCAAACCTGTCCATTTTGGTGCACTTTGATAGCTGAGAAGGCAAAGGACCTTCTAAGTTGTTGTGAGCGAGATTCAAAGTTCGAAGATTCACTAGGTTCCCTAGCTCTGAGGGTATGGGCCCTGTAAATTCGTTCATGGACAAAATCAAGTCTGTGATACGTCTGCAGTTTCCCAAACTTGATGGAATTGCTCCATGAATTTTGTTGTTGCCAATATCCATATAAACGAGATTTTGGCTGCTCTTAAAATGAGGAAGAGGCCCAGTAAAATTATTTTGTTTGAGGATTAATCTTGTAAGGGTTGTACAGCTCCCAAGATCAGAAGGTACACTACCTTGAAGTTGATTCATACCCAAAGTCAGGATCTTTAACTTCTTGCCAAAACACAGATTTGGTGGGATGTTGCCAGTGAATTTATTATTTGTGAAGTCCAATAGAACTAAACTGCTGTTAATTCCCAAGCTTTGAGGTATGACACCGGAAAACTGGTTGTTAAACAACGAGATGTTTTTCAGCTGCCTGAGTTCCGCAATCTCCAATGGCAATTCTCCAGAAAGACTATTATTATACAGATGCAGACTCTCAAGACCCTTAATCTTCCAGATGCTGAGTGGAATTTCACCACTCAATTGATTTGAAAACAATTCCAAGTCCACCAGTTTTCTCAGTTTTCCCAATTCACTTGGAATGTTTCCCTCAAGTCGATTGGAATACAGTTGTAACTCTGTCAGAGACTTGCAGTTTCCAATTTCTGGAGGTATTCTTCCAGATAAATGGTTTTCTGGAAGGTATAGAATAGAAAGCTTGGTGAGTAGACCAAAGGAGGGCGGAATATTCCCAACCAAATTGCAGCTCACAGCAACAAGTTGCGATAAACTACTACAGTTCCCCATGCTTGAGGGAAGGCCACCACTAAAGTCATTGAATGAGAGATCCAAAAATACTAAATTTTGACAACTACTGAAACCCAAAGAAATTGAACCCGTAAGTCTATTCCCGGCCACATCAAAATAAGCCAAATGATTGAGATTATTCAGACTCTGAGGCAGGATACCCTCCAACTCATTCCTATCCAAAAAGAATTCTTGTAATTTACTGCAATTCCCAGTGGATGAAGGAATTGTCCCAGACAAGTGGTTACTCTGAAGATACAACTGAAGGAGCTCAGACATGTTCCCAATACTGGTGGGGATGGACCCGTTTAAAATGTTATATGATAGATCAACCAAATGCAGTGTAGGGATTTGAGTCAAGGAATGTGGAATTTCACCAGATAGCTGATTATTAGCAAGGCTGAGAAACCGGAGGCTATGCAAGTTTTGTAATGAGTGAGGTATTTGGCCATTAAGGTTGTTGTCAGTCAGGTCTAAGTAGTGTAGGCGAGAAAGATTTCCAATTTCAGGACCCAATTGACCAGAAATCTGATAACCTGTGAGGTTAAGGTAGACGACATGGTGGGCATGGTCACATTGGACTCCTACCCAGGAGGAGCATGGAGTGGAGTCAGAGGCAAGCCAGGTGGTGGTCATGGAAGGAGGCAGAGATGCCCAACGGCGCATGAGTGACAACAGGGTGACCCCATCGGAGGTGAGTGCAGAGACAGCATAAAAGAACAAAGAAAAGAAAAAAGACCACCTCGTGAAGATGGTGGAATGCATTTTTAGATGTAGAGGAGCATAAAGGCCTAACCTTGGTGAAGCACTGCTGCCATGGGAAATGAACTATCACTCATGCTTGAATGTGGAATGTGGCAGGACAAGACAAAGGGTCATTTAATGTTGTCAGAAACAAATAAACGGTCTCTGTTGCATTCACATTAATGTACTGGTATGTAGGAGTTTGAACTATTGACTTGTGAACGAAAGAGAGAAAAGACAAGAACAAGAGTGGTGCATGCAAACAAACTAAGTGGATTGATATTCACATTCACCTACTCATATAATAACAGTGATAATAATATTCTTTTTTCATTAGGAATGATTTGTTTAACGTCCAAAAAGTAACCATTAAAATAATATAATAATATTTTAAAATAAAAATAAATTAAATATTATTAAAATATTAATTGATTGAAATGTCAAATGCATATTTTTTATTGTGTATCTGATTTTTATTATAAATATTAATATTTTATTGAGGGTATAAACTAAACAAGATTGTGACTGCATGTGGTGTGGGGGCAAAGTCTCTAGGGAGTGAGCCTTATATAAGGGAGAATACTACCTCTGCAAGATCTATTCAATCTGCAACAGCCAAGGAAACATTTGAGGGAGCAAGATGGCAGTGCAACACCTGCACTTTGTTAAATAAGGTACAATTTGTTATGGTTGTATGATAATGAAACTGATAGATTGTATAAAGCAGTTCTTGTTTTGATTTCATTTTATATTAAATTATGTATGTACAATGTTCTATGAATTCTGATGATTTGGTGTATTGCATGAGAAGCCTGTGGAACAGAGATTATGCAGAAAGATGTTTCCAAGTTCAAAGTTTGGTGTTGCAAATTTTGTACTCTAGAAAACAGGGTTGAGGTAGATAGATGCTTATGTTGTGGAGAATGGAGATATTCATAAATTTCGTGATGTAATCACAACATTTTACCATAATAATGCATCTACTGGTTGAAGTTTTGGTGAGAAATTGGAAAATAACATAAATTTGATTCTGCTTGAAAGAGTTAAATTATAATAAAATCAGTAGTAACGGCTATAATGTTTGTCACCGTCCTATTTATATTTTTTTTATGGTAAATTACACTTTATTTATAATACACAAAATAATAATATTATTTAGTTCGCTAGATAATACTAATATAATTAATTTTGATATGAAAATTTAAAAATTACTCACGCACGAATCAAATTATGAGTTTGAGGAATGTTGACGCGTGTCAATGTCGAAAAGTTTATCTATAAGCTTATATGTATCACAATCTCAATAATTTCGACTTTATCATTTTACTTATTTGCTTCTATCCAAAAACTTAGCATATCTCTCACTGCTCCTCATTAGTTTCTTTCAAACTCTATAACTTTCCAAAAATCAAAGCCACTATAAAAAAGTGTTTTTAAAAGAATTAGATTATATTCTTATCCTAGATTATATTCTTATCCTACAGAATTATAAATATTATCTTTTACAGTAAAAACTACGATTTCATTCAAGAATACAATGCCGTAATATTGACTTTTACGGAGAAGTTTCAATCGTCACATTCGATTTAAGAAACTGTTAATAATATCATATTATTTAGAGTCAAGCTTAAAAATAATTTTTTTTATCTTTTAGAACTTATTGATATTTATATTTAAAAATATTAATATCGTATTAGTATAAATTAAGGATTTTGAATAATGATAAGAAATAATATTTATTATTAAATTTGGTCAGTAATAACATCAATGTAAAGAAATCAAAGATAAGACTATTCTATATAAAGAAAAAAAAACAACTCATAATAATATAAATTCGTAGTTTATATCATACTCAAGTTGAGTATGAGAGTATCTTAATATCTTCTACTGGTGAAATATTTTCATTTTCTTAATATCCATAAAACTTGTAAAGATACTATCAATAGAATATTTTAGATTTGAAATTGAAATATTTTTTTTTAAAATATTTTTTGAAAAATAAAAGTATAATAGAATTTTAAGTTTTAAGAAAAAGAATATCTTAAATATAATTATTGATTTTAGTAATAGTATGTGTACAGGTTTAAAATGGAAACATCAAATCAAAAGAAAAGTGATTCCACTTTAGATTATTCTAAGTCACACATCTGATAAGAATAGAAAGAAATCTCCTTTGATTTAGTTTATTTACGAAGTTAAAGAAAAGAAATAATAGGTTTAGTAAATTTAATTTTAAGGATGAAAAAATGAATGAATGATGTAATGAACAAGAGAAGACACGTGGAGGAGGAGGAGAAAGGAAGACATTGAGATTTGGCGAAGAGAGAGAAAGAGAGAGAAAGAGAGAGAGAGAGAGGAGATTTCGCAGAAGGTTCTTCGGAGGTGTGACTGCTGACTTGCCAGGCACAGCGTAGGTGCCGGCCATCGAACGCGAACAGGAAATGATTTGAACGGTGTCGTATCACATCGTCTTTGCCATTTCTGAGTTCGCTCCTTTGCTTCTTCTTCTTCTTCTTCTTCACTCATCGCATCCCTAGATTCCACTTCTCTTCTCTTTTCTTCTCTGTGAGTGGACTCCTCTGCTTGCTGGATCTGTGCTCGCCTCTCCTGTGCTTAGCAGATGGGTCCGGCGGAGGAGAAGATAGAGCGCGATCCTTTCGACAACCTCGAGGATCCCGACCACACTGCCTTCGCCTCCTCCCCATCCGCCTCCAAAGTCCGTCCCTTCAATTTCGAGCCCACCGTTGTTGATTTCCGGAGCTCCTCCGCCTTCAACATTAGACGCATGAGCAGGAGTATATACTTTGTCTTAATCAAGGCCAAGATCAACATCTTGCTTCCCTTTGGTCCATTCGCCATTTTACTTCATTATCTCACCGGACACCATGGATGGGTCTTCTTCTTCACCTTATTGGGTATTGCTCCTTTGGCCGAACGTCTCGGTTATGCCACCGAGTAAGTCTCACTCCTCCACTCAAATCTATGCTAATCTCCTCTCTAATCCATCGCTAACACGCTCAATTTCCTAATCCTTGATCCAGGCAGCTTGCGTTCTTCACGGGACCAACAGGTATACATAGTTGTACCTTTTTTAGTAACTAGTCTTGTATGTATCATCTTACATTACCTTTTCACTATGTTCAATAACGCATCATGCTTTATGATCGATTCATGACATAAAACACTATTTGTTGAGAACGAGTAACGCATACCGTTAAAGTAACACCGTCCTTTATCGTATTAATTTATTCCTTTTCTGTGTTAGCCTTGCATCAGAGTACGTGTCGATTGAACTGACTTGTGTTGGTATTCGCAGTTGGGGGTCTGCTTAATGCCACATTTGGGAATGCAACTGAAATGATTATATCAATTTACGCATTGAAAAGCAATATGATAAGAGTTGTTCAGCAATCTTTACTTGGTTCTATCCTGTCAAATATGCTTCTAGTTCTTGGCTGTGCTTTCTTTACCGGTGGCATTGCCCATTACCAAAAAGTACAGGTTTTTGATAAGGTACATTTCATGACCTTAGTGAAGATTAGTGCATGTAATTGTTTCTTCGTGTTTTGCTTCACATTGTAGTTTGCCTTTGCAACAGGCTGCTGCCGTTGTCAATTCTGGGTTACTCTTGATGGCTGTAATGGGAATCCTGTTTCCTGCTGTGCTTTACTTTACTCACTCAGAAGTTCATGAAGGGAAGTCAGTGTTGTCTCTATCAAGATTTAGCAGCTGCATAATGCTGGTGGCGTATGCAAGCTACCTTTTCTTTCAACTTGGAAGTCGGCAAAATGTTTATAGTCCAGTTAATGAGGTTAGTTCTTTTGCCCCATTTTTGTAAACTTTTTTTTGCTTTTCCTCTCATGTTTATGATTTATAATTATCATGACATGTACCATGTGATGTGGTTGGGGTGAAGCCCGTCTATGTTTTGCTATCATTGTCTTTCTCAAGGAGAATACGAGGCGTAGTGGCAATTAGATATTTTTAGTTTTCAACTATTTAAGGAGATAAATATGTATTTGGCTCGTGTTAGTTGTCACAACTATGGTCCTTTACTTAATTATCCAGTCATTGTCATTTCCCTGTGTTAATTAGTATTACACATATAACAGTCACCATTTTGCTAGTAGACCCTTATTATACATGTTAAAGTTTTAAAACCTTCAACATACATACGAGTTTGAGTTTAGTGGATGAAAGATATGTATACACGAGAAGAAAGAAAATTGTTTTTGTTTCAATTGCTAGACTCGAATATTTTATTTAATTAAGCATTTTACCAAAAGAGTGTGTGGAAAATATTTTCAAATATGAAGATCTGGGAAAGATGACTACATTGCCATGGTGTGAGGTATAGCTTCTCAGTCAAATTTTGGTGGACTCTCGAAGACCATGGAAACACAGCCACAACCATTATTTTTGTTTCATCAAAGCAGACTCTATCTAATTGGTGTGACCGAACTTCCTTTGCAACTTGCATGATGCAGTGGCAGAGCTTGTATAATAAAAAAAATTGGAAGTGTCAAATAAAAATAATAAGGTTTATAATGTTTAAATTAAATGAAACTGTTATGATAATATCATTCCTTATGGGTGGTGATTTTAAGCATTTCATTATACTATTCAAATATTAAATATTTTCTTAATCAATTTCTTTTTGTGTTATTAAAATATATTTTAATTTATTATTATTAATACTTCCCAATTTTTGTTTTTTATGACTTCTGTTTCTTTGTTTGCTACTGAATAAAAAAAATTAGAGAACTTATCTGCATCTTTTTCTTGTGAAAATTGTCGGAAATATTAAGTATTTTATGCAAAACAAAATTTGTATGAAAATAAGCAAAAGAAAATGTTATGAAATTTTCAACAAATTTAAGGAAATTAATTTTTACCCAAAAATCTTAGCAAAGTTTGCTCAAATTCTGTGTAGAAATAAATTGCGTGAAAAATCCACATGCAAGACATATTTACAGGTTTAAGTCACGTTATATAACCTTCGTATTCGACAAGGATACAAAGGTTTTGCAAAAAGTTAGTTTGACAAGGCAAAACAGTTAATGGTTTGAAAAGGTAATTAACTAATAAAATACTTAACGTGGGAAAAGTGTTATTAATGTTTAAAATCATTCATAAAGAATTAATGTTATCAAAAGATAAAATTTCCAGTAAAATATTAATGTAAAATTTTCTATAATAATAATAATAATCATAAGCAACTTCAATTAAAGTTTACCTGATGTTAATGTTATGCTCTATGTTCTTTCAATGACATAAAATTATTAATAATCTATAAAGCAGGAATATCTCTCTTGTTCAAAGTGTCAAATTGCGGACACCTTTTCTTTAAACACTTCTAGTTTGGTTTCAAATTAAAAAAACATTTTTTTGTTGGCTTTGACACTTGTATCTCTACACAACTCAGACACTTAGCCAACACCGGATTGCCAAACGGTAATGATTTTACAGAATATTCATTTTTTAACTTTTAGACAAGTCAACTTAAAATATAATAAAAATATTGTATCCCCTTTTTTTAGGCTTGTTGTCATAGGAAAAACATACTAGATTGGTTTGGTGAAGTGAAAATACCATCAATTTAGATCTAATACTTTATTATTGTATTAAAGTTTCTCTTTGTGCATTGTGCATGTGTATGCCGTTTCCTGGTGTCTGGTGTCCTATATTTTAGACTCTAGTGGCGTTAACTATTGATGTCCATGAAAGAGTTCGCGCCTTGTGTTTCATAGTTAATAATCAAGAAATAGACAACTTTAAAGAGCATTTGAGAATATTATGGAAATCTTATTAGTGTAAAAAGTTGGGGATGACTCCCCTGTCCAAGATCTGCTACTTTACCATGAAGGTGGCTTTGCATTTTGATAGATGTCAACTTGGAGCATTGTTTTGCTTGTATTAGAAAAGGAAAAAGCTTTCTTTTCTTTTATGTTTTCACCCCTCAGGTGGGGGTTTAATTTTTTTTTTTCTGAAGTTGATCAGAATATTGAATCATAACATATATTTCGAAATATCAAAGAATTTACGTCAGTATATTGGTTCCTATTGAATGCATTTTTCTATATCATTCAACAGTGCATTTAAACATAATCTTCTTACTTTATAATGTAGGAAGGAGATAGTGGTGAAAATTCTGATGAGGAAGAAGAGCTTGAATTAAGTCAGTGGGAGGCAATAGCCTGGCTTGCTATTTTGACAGCATGGGTATCTATATTGTCTGGATACCTTGTAGATGCCCTACAGGTATGGCTATATCATTTCAGAACTTCTTGATCATTAATTTACTATGATTGTATATTCTCTTGGAATCCTGAGTTTGAGCCTTTATATTTTTTTTTTCTTAATTATGCTTTCATTTTATTTGTTGATTTCTTTTGGCAAGGTGCTCTAATACAAGAGTTTGCAAGATGATTCCAAAAAGAGTCTTACCATGCAATATAAGGTCTTGATATTTGATGTTCATTTTTAGAGCCATAAATAGAAAACTAAGTTACTATTCCAAGAACGTGGTGACAGCTGAAGGGTGATAAGACCTTTAAGAAAAAATATTGCTGTAAGGTAATAGATAATGAAGGTATAATTTCATCTGAAAAAGATGTCTAATAAGCAATCTTGGGTGAATCAAAAGACTTGGACCAATAGATAATAATTCTTGGTGGTGGAATGCGAGTATTTAATAGAAGCTAAGAAACAAAATGGAGTGTTTAAAGTTCTTACACTCTTGCAACCACTAGTACTCAATAGCGGCATGAAGTGGCCACCCTTAAAACGGTTGTAGCAGCATAGTAGATAGCTAGATGACTCACATTGTAATTTTATACAAGTAGAGAAATATATATATATATATATATTTGTGTGTGTGTGTAATTTCTACTTATTATAATTCTATTTATATATGATTATTGTCTCTATTGTATAATATATCCTTATTTGTTCTTTTTTTGAATATTACAAAGTATCTTATATTATTATAATAGTATAATGTATGATTAATAAAAAAAAGGAAAAAAAAAAATCCTCCCTAGCTGTATTATGTTTCAGGATAGAATGGCATATTTTGGGGGTGCCAGCCACTATCCATCCTCACACAACCAGTTTGCCCCGTCTGATGTTGTATAACTGAGGGTATTCGGTGGTCATGCAGGTTACAGAGTTTCTGCATGGCAAGTTCCTTATGTAAATCGGACATGATAGTGTATATAAGCATTGTAATTTTTCGGAAAAAAAAGAGGACAATGTCTTAGGTAAATCGGAGATGTACCTTAGGTTCTAACTATAAGTATATGTGATCATGTTGCAAAATGATGGAGAAGTTAATGAAGTAGATATCACCCTAGAGATACAACTTGGGTGATTAAATTGGAAGAAGATATTGAGGATTGTTTATGATTTCAAAGTACCTACCGAGCTCAAAACAAAGTTGTATTTATACTGCTATCCACTAATAAGATTTTAAATAATGGTGATATATAATACTGGCCTTGTAGCCTTAATTTGTACTAATCTAATTATATGGATCAAGTACTGTTACAAAATATCTATTTCCTGTCCTTGTTGACAGACAGAAACGCTGATATTCTTATTGTCTGTAAACTGTGTTATAAGTTGATTCATAAACTTATTGTGTTTCTGGTCTCTTACAGGGTGCATCTGAGTCATTAAATATGTCAGTGGCTTTTATTTCTGTCATCTTGCTTCCAATTGTAGGCAACGCGGCAGAACATGCCAGTGCCATAATGTTTGCCGTAAAGGACAAGCTTGTAAGTGCCTTTCAAAGCCTGCTCTTCATTCTTTGAATATTGTTGATCTGTTAACGGATTCAATCTCTCCTCAGGATATTACTATTGGAGTTGCCATTGGATCGTCTACACAGATATCTATGTTTGTGGTATGGCCTTGAACTGTTATTAAATGGTTATTTGGAGTATACATTTAGTGTATCCTTTTGTGAATAAACTATCCTGTTAAAAGAAATGGACTAGAGTTTATTATCTTTTTAAAATTAGTATATCATTGCACAAAGTTAATGATTCTTGTTCTCTTGAAAATTGCAGATTCCCTTCTGTGTGGTTGTTGGATGGTGCATGGGAAAAGAAATGGACTTGAATTTTCAACTCTTTGAGACTGCCACGCTTTTTATCACCGTGTTGGTAGTTGCATTTATGATGCAGGTATTGATTTCTTACCTCTAACTTGTGTTGGTAGTGGTTGTTAATGTTTCCCAACTTATAAGCAATTAATGGTCGGACGCTAGATCTCTTTTAAAGGTGTTTTAGTCAAGCCTATAATCCTATGTTTTAATTTATTGTAGAGTGAAAAAAATAAAAAGTGGCTGAAGAGAGAGTATGGAGATTTAGGAAATTCAGAATTAACACAATTCTTCGTCATTGTCTGATATAAAAAATAATTTGATTCTTGTCACTTTGTTATTGCTTACGAAATCTAATTAAAGAACTAGGCATCAGTAGTAACTTTGTGTGTATGAGTGAATGCCAAATTTTATAGCATTATGCACATCGGCACATGTATTAGATGTTACTAGTTGTATTACATAATAATTATTCAACTTGGTAGAGAGGAGAAACATTAATTATCTCTATCAAAACAGAAGAGAGAGACAGTAATGAGCTGCCAATTTAATCCAGAATTGACTATATCAATTCTTTTAAAGGCAGGTCTTGGTATCTTAGTTAAATGTTTAATAAACACAACCTGTAAATTTATTAAATTTGATGGGCATATTCTCGATTTACATCAATATGTGTTATTTGAATTGGGTTTCTCTACATTTGAAATTTGTTGTTATGGTAGATAACTGAGGCAAAAGGAAACAAGGAAAAGTCCATCTACTACAATAATAAGCTTAATTAACTCTTTGGTCCCATAATATAGGGTTGTTTTGATTTTGGTCCCTACTTTGTTTTTTGTATGGTTTTCGTCCTTAGTTTGTTTTGCTTGTAATGTGATGATAATGGGATTACATGACACATCTACAAAATTGTCAATTTAACATGTCATTATATGATGTCACCAGGGATTAAATTAAAAAGTGATATGTTTATAGGGACTAAACTAAAAGTTATTTTATTTGTGGGAACTAAAATTAAAAGTGAAATATTGATAGGTGCTAAAACAAAAAACATTACAAAGATTTTAAGCAAAAAAATAGCATATTTTTGAAAGAGTAAAATAAAAAGTGACATATTTACAAAATATATTTAAGTGTTACATTAAAAATATAGGTAATATTTTTGTTCTAACTCTAATAATTCGTTTGAAAATTATTAAATCAATAATTTGTAACATAAACATAATTTACCATTTTTTTCGTTTTCTTCAACTGTGATAATTTTTTATAACAAAAGTTCACTATAATAAACTACATGTGAATTTTTTTCTACTTAAAAAAAATAGTTTGTAATTATTAGTCTTTGTTAATGTCATTTTTTAGTTATTTGAAATAGAAGTATCAAAATAAGTCGATGAACTGGTTCTAAATGCTTGTAAATCAAGCAAAGTTAGAGAGAAAAAATTAAGGTTTAAATTGAATTGTGCAATTTTGTGTCTGAAATAATGTCTTAAAATTAAATTACTTTCTCTTCCCAAAAAAGAAAAGCAGATTTAAAATACTTGCAAACGGCATTCTCCACTATCAAAATTCTTGAACCTCTCACATTTGAAGACGCATACAAGCTCAAACATATTACTTTCCCCACACTTTGTGAAGAAGAAACAAGTTGCTGACCATAGAGAGGTGAACTTGTTGTCAACGATCCTATCCTTCATATAACACTTTCAAGCAACAACCCATCCATCTTTGAAATGAAACAAAATTGTGATTTTTTTTAGTCTCTAAATATATCATTTTTTATTTATTTTAGTCCTGGACGACATCATGTTGACGTGACACTTTTAAGGATGTCATAATTGTTGAGGTGATAATTTTGCTACGTGTGTTGTGTGATGACATCATGAGGATGTCATCAAAGTTATAGTTAATGGCAGGGAGTAAAAGAAAAATACCCTATATTATGGGGACTAAAATTTCAATATTTTATAAATGTGTGAATTTTAAGATGACATCAACAAAGAGAGAAAGATATCATTGGAATCCATGTCAGGCATCAGTTTTTCATTCCATTGTATGGAATGTTATTACCACTATCGTTAATGTGTTTGACAACCATTTTAATTTGTTTTTACTTGCAGGAAGGAACCTCAAATTATTTTAAAGGCTTGATGCTTGTGCTGTGTTATCTGATAGTTGCCGCCAGTTTTTTCGTACATGTAGACCCTAAAAGTGGTGAGTTACTTTGGAGTATACTGCATAGTTTCACAATAATTATATAACGAGGAAGAATCTAGATGAATTTCCTCTATTTCTCTTTGCGCTTACTAAACTTCGCACAACAAGCTTGCTTAATTTGTTTTTTGACTTTTTTTTTACGTATTTGCCTACCTGTCTCTTCTCCTTCTCATTCTCCTTCTCAAGATACGTATATAGCTTGTTACATGATATGAACTTCTGGATATTGGGGCTCTGTCCCTTCCAGATTTATAACATGTCATCTTTCTGGTTAGAACATGTTATACCAAAAGTGGATTTGCCAGTTCCACAATTCTGCTAAACAGAGTAACTGTCGGACTTAAGTAAAATCCAGAATAGTATATAATATTTTTATTATCCGGTGTTCATTATTGCCTAATCAGTTTGAAATGATTTTCTTGAAAAGATAAAATTCTAGAATCATGGGGAATTTTTATTTCCAAAAGCTTTGGCCAAATAGAACTGCAGCCCCCCACCACACACACACCCCTACCCCACACCCACAAACAAATGTTAGCACTTGGAAATGTATCTTGAATTTTCCCTCTGCAAGCCCAAAGTCGTTGAACCCATATATTTTAGTGACATGACACATCATGTTGCTAATCGCAGTTTGTTTATCAGGTCCATTTAATGAATTGATCTTTGCAGAATATGCTCTGTATTGTTCTCAATTTTTAAGATCTTGGTAGAAGTAAGGGGGCCTCTCATTTGGTTAATACAGTATATCCTCTAGATATGATATTAGGATGTTCATTTTTTGGAGTTTCACACCAATCAATTTTGACTCTAGATCTAATCATGTTCAATCTGTGTAGCCATGATTGGTAGTTGTACATCAGGCTATTTGCTGATAAAAAAGCGAAACTTAGTTAGGATTATGTTTGGTTGTTTGTTTGACATATATGGTTAGGGCCTGGTCTAATGCTCTGTTTGTGGAATCTGGTACAGGTGATGACTAAATATTTAGAGTAGGTGTGGTAGTTGTCAATGTTCCACTTTCTGTACCCAAAACGTAGGAAGCATGGATTTCGAAAGGGTTCAAGAAAACCTTCGACCTGCTTTCAACATGACCCGGAAACCCCTGAAGTGATCACGAGCAATTTGTTGTACTGGAAATTTTCAGCCTTGTATTATATATTGAATTTTGAGAGTATGTTACCTGTATTATTTTCATAGTTTTAATTCATTCACCATAAAATCTTGTAGCCTGTGGGCTTTCATATCTCTAATGAATCACGTTGAAAGTAACAATCATTGTCAAGCTTTCTTTCTTTCATTTATTTGTTTGCAGTGTTCTTTTGACAATATTGAGGGGTTCATTTTTATCTTCAGTTTTTTGGAATTGGTATTGGAAATTTGAAATGTGAGTGAACTTTTCATATTTTATGTCAAATGTGTTCATATGAAATACATATTTTATGTCAAATGTGTTCATATGAAATACAATGACAGAAATCTAGCACTGGGCCTGTGAAATGAAAAAAAGCAAGAAAAAGTTAGAGGAAAACTAAGGGGGAGGATGGAGATGGTAGCAGTTTGAGTAAGATGAATGAATGGAGGCACGGGAGGAAAAGACCGATGATGAAACCTGGATGCAGCTGCGTCTTCACTGGGAAAAGGATTTCTAAGGTTTCATTACCATTTTATTGACTTTTGAAAGCTTGCTGGGTGGTGGGTGGTAGTTGATGACGTTCAGTCCAAAAAGTCAGTAAAACTTAGACAATATTATTCTAACACCAGACAAGATAAAATTCAAAATAAAAACCTTAAATGCATTTAAAACAACATTACGAACCTATAACTCCTGAGGAGGTTATCTAGTGCTGTGGTATGCCTATTTTTATAGGTTAGACTTCCTCCAAAAAGATGTAAAAGACTGAATAATTCTCTGCTTGCATTTACTGTCAAAGTTTCTCATACATATAGAAAAACAGAAAATACCAAAACAGAAAACAGCGAAACAGTAAGGATGTGCCTCATCAGAAAAACAAATATGAGATTCTAATAACTTGGATAAAATATTATTCTGCCCTCTATTCCAATTCAGATTCTCAACCATTATTTCCTTTTGTTTTTAACAGTGCAGTTATAATCATTAAAATACATAGGCTTGGTGTTTTGTGTTTTGGGCCTGCTTCTTGATATTGGAGTGCTCATTGATGTTCATCATGATCTTCTGTTCCCTCCTCTTATGCATAACATGCTGCGCTTGATAATGGAACCATAACTTTTTAGAATTACTAATTTGAAAATTATGTTTATTGTAAATAATTAAAATATATTTAATTAATCAAAAACATTCTTCGAAATATTTGCATGTGTTTTTGCCCAAAATTTAAGCTTTCATGGGTTTAATATTTTTTTTATAAAATTACTTTATTAAAATTATTAAAACCTTATCATAAATATGACATTTGGCAATTTCTTTTATTGTGAAAACCCAATTACATTTTGAAGAGAATAAAAATGTTTTTGAATGAGTAAAAAGTACACGCTACATGGATTAAAACACTTGTTTATAAAGTGTATGGTTAAATATAATTTGCACCTCTTTTAAAAAAAAATAAAAAATTTGCAGATAGTTATCTTTTTTTACAGCCCTTTATGTATATTGTTATGTTTTCTGATAATAACTTGAATGATCTTTTTTTTAAAAATAATTCTTCTCACGGAATATAGTTGCATAACATGCAACCCTTGAAATTAGTCCGAGTGAAGTGCAAGTGGGTTGATCTTGATATCTAACCAATTATGTAACATTCATTAATAAGCCAGCCACATGCATGGTCGACATATTTATAAAATGTTGATAAAATAATTACTGATAACGATTGCTTATTTATAAATAAAATATAGGAACACGAGTTTATTTAAATTTCATAATTTCAAAATTAAAACTGAAATGATGTTGCTTAAAAAATATTTTGGTATTAGATTGTGAAAATGGTGTACAGAAGAAAATACGAAAGCAAGAGGGTGAAGGCTCTCAATAATCGGTGTTGCTTGTGTGTTGTTGAAGGTTGTTGGGGACATTGTATTGTATAATAACGAGAACGGATTCATTGATGTCACATCATTTTGATACAGCTGCAGGTGCTGCTAGCTTTGCTCGTAGATCCTTACGCAAGATTTTGCCTGATGGTGACTTGGGAATTGCATCAACGAAGAACACTGTGCTTATTCTTTTGTAAAACACCACCTGCACATTTCAGATAAACTACGTGTGTAAACAGTATAGTTATTGCAGTGTAATAAAAGTGCATTGATGAGGAAAAGAGGTACCTGTTTGGAGATAAAGTGTTTGATTTCATCCTGGGTTGTGTCGATGCAAGCATTTGATCTCACCACAAATGCAACAGGTACTTCTCCCGCGGCTTCATCCTTCATTCTGAAATTTATGATTCATCAGAGGATAATATATAGAATGGTTGGTGAAAGAGATTAAGATGAGATGATGAGATGAGAGAGTTACGGAACGACGGCGGCGTCAGAGATGTTGGGATGAGTGAGAAGAAGGGCTTCAAGTTCAGCCGGAGCCACCTGAAAGCCTTTGTACTTTATGAGTTCCTTTAACCTATCAACTATGAATAACTCATCGTCATCGTCGATGTAACCGATGTCACCTGTGTGCAACCAACCCTCTTTGTCGATCGTCCTCTCTGTTGCCTCTTTGTCGTTCAGATAACCTGATTCATTCATTCATTCATACATTGTTCATTCATTCATTCACTTTTTCTTCCAACACACGCCAACAAACAACAACCTTAATCAATGCTGTACATGATTTCAATGTTCGACCACCTTTTCAAACTAAAAATAATGAGGGTAGGTAGATAGGTACCTTTCATGATCTGGTCGCCTCTTATGCAGATTTCACCGGAGTGGTTTCGAGGTAGGGATTGGGCGGTTTCGGGATCCACAATCTTCATCTCCGCGTTTCTCACAACGGTTCCACAAGCCCCTGCTTTCACGTGCATGGCTTCTTTGGCAAAAGCTAAGGACATTGTGAGCACGGGGCCCGCCTCCGTCATGCCGTAACCCTGGCCGAGTCTTGCGGTGGGGAATTTGGACCTCACACTGTCTTCGAGGTCTTTGCCGAGAGGAGCTCCACCGGACTTGAAGAGCCTGATGGAAGAGAGGTCGTAGCTGGCGAGATCGGGTGATCTGGCAATGGCGAGAACGATGGGGGGAACGACGGCTGCAACGGTGACTCTGTGTTTGTGAATGAGGGCGAGGAGGGCTTTGATTTCGAACTTGGGCATGAGGAGAATCGCAGCCTTGGAACGCAAGCCACAGAGCAGAACAGAGTTGAGGGAGTATATGTGGAACAGGGGAAGCACGCAGAGGATGGTGTCGTCGGAGTGGTAGTAGAGGTTCGGATTCTCGCCGTCGACCTGCTGAGCAATGCTCGTCACCAGCCCTTTGTGCGTCAGCATCACACCCTTCGGAAGCCCCGTTGTCCCCGACGAATACGGCAACGCCACCACGTCATCCGCTCTTATATCCACCTCATCCATCTCGCCGCCTCCCTCACACAGCTCCGAGAAATGGATGTGACCACCGCCATCTGCCTCCGCCGCCGGACACGAGTCCACGAACACCAGCTTCACCTCCTCCAGCTCCTTCACCTTTTCGTAGTAAGAGGCCTGCGTGATGAGCACCTTGGCGTTGGACGCCTTGGCCTGCTTCGCAATCTCCGCCGCAGTGAAGAAGGGGTTGGCCGCAGTGGCCATGGCGCCGCGATGAGACGCCCCGAGAAAAGCGAACACGAATTCGGGGCAATTGGGGAGAAGGATCATGATGACCTCGCCCTGTCGCACGCCCAACTTGTGGAGGCCGGCCGCCACTTTGCGGGCGGTGGCGTCGACGTCGGAGTAGGTAAAGACTTCTCCGGTGGGGGCATTGATCAAGCAGGGGCGTGAGGCGTGGTCAGGGAGATTTTGGAAGCAGTAAGCGTGGAGGGGAAGGTGTTTGGGGATGTATATATCCGGAAGCTTGGACCTGAAAATGAAGTCCTTTCCCTGTTGGGTTTCAACCGCCATTTCTGAAACTGTGTTTTCGTTTGTGTATTCGAAGAGAAGAGGAAATCAGAGGTTGTGTATTTGTAATGTAATAGTAATAATAAGAGTAAGAAAGAATAAAGGAGGAGTGAGTTATGAGTTACTGTGGTGGTTGGTGAAGGGCAGGGATGGAAAAAGAGAACAGTGGAAGGGATGATCTGTGATGTGATGGATGGAGGAGAGGGGTTGGGGTTGGTGAAACGGAGACAAAGCAAAGCCTCTTTTTCTTACTTCTCAAGACTTTTTCCACCTACTCCACTCCACCTCTCTTCTCTTCTCCTCCACCTACCACACTCACCCTTCCCACGCCATTTTTCAATCCCATTCTCTCTTTTTCACTCATTCACTCCTCACCCAATCCATTTTTTTGGTTAACCAACCCCCTCACTTCCAAGACAATTTGGGATCCAATTATTATTCTAATCACCTCAAACTTCATGCCATGTTTATTGGATTCCCAGCACCAACACCAAAATGTTGCACTCTCATTTCGACTTTTGGATATTACTGTTCAATAATTTTCACCCAACAACAATTTTAAACTTAACTCTCTTATGTTTCAAATGGTTCAAGTTCAGGGTCGAATAGGTTATTAGTTTTCTTTTCCCTTTGTTTATATATATTTGTTGAAGCAGATACAACTGCATGCATGGAGTGTAGAGAAGTCAACGTGGTTTCTACCGAACCGGTTATATATATATACATAGACACTGAAAGGAAGAAAATGGTAGGAGCATTGCGTGGTTTGACGATGGAGTCAGCAAAAAGTGCAGTGTTGGTGATATTTTGTTCAGTTTGGTTGTGGCGGGTGCAGGGTGGCAGTGGCAGTGTTATCGTATCGAAGGACGGAAATGGAGATTATAGAACGGTGGGAGAAGCCATCTTGAAGGCTCCGGAGATGAGTGAGAAACCTTATACCATTCACGTTCGAGCAGGCACTTATCAAGAATACCTCTTCATTCCTCCTCATAAGACTAATATTAGACTCATTGGAGATGGACCTCACCTCACCAAAATAGTAGCCTACCAAAAAGGTTCCACCTTAGGTACTAATATTAAACTCTTCTGCTTTTTAATTTTGGTGCCAACACAAACATCACATGCAACCTATATAGTAAATTTAAAGTCCACCTCTTACTTAACATGGTAGGTTCGAACCTATCCACTATTTGTTGGGTTTACTACCCTTAATATGTTGAGTTAGACTTAAAGTCTATTTATTAACAATTGATGTATTATATTAATTATACGTGGAAAGAGGAAGTGAGAGTGAAATGGGTTGGTTTGTTTGCAGACATTCGTGGAGATGGGTTCATGGCAGTGAAGATGGGGTTTGCGAACTGGGCGGGGCTAAACGCAAGCGGTGCAGTGGCGATTCGGAACGAGGCAGACAAGAGCATATTCTACCAATGCTCCATAGAAGGACTCCAGGACACACTGTGGGCGGTTTCCGGTCGTCAGTTCTACAAAAGGTGCGCCATCTACGGCACAGTCGACTTCATCTACGGCAACGCAGCGGCGGCGTTCCAGGACTGCATGTTATACGCGCGGTACAGAGAGTACGTGACGTTCACGGCTCAGTCGCGAGAGGATCCGAATGAGAAGAGCGGGTTCAGCTTCCAAAGATGCGAATTCAGAATGTCCCCGCAGGATGAGAGCAGAAAGAGAGAGGTGCATGCGAGCCTGGGCCGTCCCCTCAGAGCCTACTCCACCGTCGCCATCCTCCACTCCTACATTGACTCCGTCGTGGATCCTAAAGGTTGGGAGCCCATGCCCCACCAGCCCACTAACAAAGTCACCTACATCGAGTACCAGAATAGTGGGCCGGGCTCTAACACCGATGGCAGAGTTAAATGGGCTAGCGTCACAGCCCTTCGTCACCCGGCCCAAGCAGCCCGCTTCACTGCCTCTTCTCTCTTAGACGCTGACTCTTGGATTCCCTCCACCGGAGTTCCCTACCACACTGGACTCTAGTCAAATGTATCTGCTTCAACAAATATTACATTTTCAATTTAATATTTACTCACTCTTAAAATTACTTTCTCCAAATTTAATCAAAAAAATAAAATAATTGATTTGATAATGATAAGAGGAGAATAATATAGTGAATAATTAATTTTTAATATATGTTAAAATGGGATGTGGTATATAAGAAATGGAAATGCGATTGAGTGGCGGGGAATTGTCATATCGAGATGGCGAGGTGGTTATCACACTCACCACTGTGGCTTCCGATTCCAAATTCAAGTTCAAATTCAAATTCAAATTCAAATCCAAACACAAGGCTACTGCAATATCAGCATCATGCATACACAGCTCAATTGCGTGTTCGATGCAGTGATGAGGCTGAGGAGAAGGAGAAGAAGAAGAAGAAGGAGAAGCGATTGTCAGAGCAGTCGTCGTGGGAAGCGAAGGACGCAGAGGGAAGAGACTATCTCTACAGACTTGGCAAAGAGGCTGACAACATGAACATCGCCGTCGGCCAGCGTGCCGGCGTCATCGATTCCCTTTTCGCCGGCAATTTTCTCGGCAAAGATTGTTAGTCTAATCTTATTATCACTCACTTTTTACGCTCAATTTTTTTCAACAATAATTTTCTCTCCTTTTCTTTCTCTTGTGCAGCGGACATTGTGTTCGATTATCGTCAAAAAGTGACGAGGTCCTTTCAATACCTTCAGGGCGATTATTACATCGCTCCTCTCTTCATGGTAATTTCTTACTATTTATTCCCCTTTCTCGCAATTCTTCCGGCCACGCTTTAACCTTTGCCACCTTCTCTTCTCTTCCTTTTTACAGGACAAAGTGGGTAAGTTCTCTCCAAATGGACCCTTCTGAAGAAACTGTCATAATAACTCATTTTGGTGCAGTATGAGAGATTGGTTAAAAAAGTTATTTATTATCAGAGAGTGTCACTCTGTCATACTCCTGCTTCCTTATCCTATTCATTTATTACTTATTTCGCGCACTTATCATACCTATTCGATTTTCCCGGCAATTTCTTTTAGAATCATGTAGTTAATATGTGATCCATCCATCTCTCCTTTCCTTACTATATAATTCTCTGTGTTCAAATTTTAAAATGCTGCTTACGTTTTGTGCACATTACTGTAACTTATCTTTTTCTGTGAATGCAGTATGTCACATTGTCAAGAACTACCTAGCTCATCTGCTCAACACTAAAGTTCCTTTAATTCTAGGTATAAATCTAACTGCAACTGAATGTTCCTGTAGTCTATCCAAAACCCAAAACAAAGTAAAACTAACTACTTGTTGTTAGGTTCCTGCTGTTACTATGTCTATTTAAAAACGATATTTGTCCCTGTAACGAATGTGATGATTGTGAGATTGATGGTCTCTCAGAAAACCTGTACCCTGCCCATTTTTAGTCCTATATTACTTCACACTTGTAATTTTAAATTTAATCTGGCTGAAAAAGTGAAACCTATGGCTAAGCGCACAAAGAAATCTTCAGGCTTCAATGTATAATATATACATTTAATTAGAAATGTTTTGTGCGTTCTATTTTAAAATTTAATCTTTACTTTCAATTTCTTCTAGGTATTTGGGGAGGAAAAGGACAAGGGAAATCATTTCAAACAGAACTTATATTTCAGGCCATGGGAATTGAACCTGTAATTATGTCTGCTGGGGAACTAGAATCAGAGAGAGCTGGTAAGTTGATTGCTTTAATACTTAAAAAATAAATAATTTTACCAATTCATTGAAAAATGACAAAATAATGTCCATTTAACCGATGCAAATTAGTTCTTCCATCTAACACTCAAAAATTATATGTGGGATTATTTGGAAATTGTTTTTTTAATGTAATTTTTGTTTACATTAGTTCTTATCCCATCCTTCTAATTTTTCATTTACAGGAGAGCCAGGAAAATTGATTCGCGAACGTTATAGAACAGCATCTCAAGTGGTCCAGAACCAAGTTAGGAGTTTTAAAGTTTTCAGTATGTGTTGTTTTAAAGTTAATATGTTACTTTATGTGATTAATTACATGACTTTGGCTTTGGAAAAGATGTTATTCTATGTTTTATGGAGGTTGTACATTGCAATTTTCTCTTCTTTTAAGGTATTATGAAAATGTTGCATTGAGTTATTATTTCTTTGATGAAGATACTAGAAAGATTTTTTTTATTTTTTTTTTATAAATGATAACCTAGAAAATGTTTAAAACTTAGCACTGATATTTCCAAATCAAACTTACCAGAGTTTAACCTCCCTGTGCTTTAGGCAGAAAAGAATGCTGGTGTATATGACCTCTTCTGAACAATGTAATGTGTGCTTCAGATTATTCTATTAGAGACTTATGACATTCATCACCTAAAGATTGTTGACTTCATATTCATCTGCTTGTAGTGTTTTTTCTTCCCGCCTTTTTTGCATTCTCCAAATTGCATTGGAACTTGAGCTTTTCATTGGATGCAAGAGTTAATTTTTATGGTAAAACAAACGGTAATCAACGTCTAATTCATATTTTCCATCGAAGGGATCTAATTTACAAGGGAAAGGTCAATCTTCTATGGTGCACAACCTTTAACATGAATATTTCTAACTATAAAACACTAATTTAGCTCTAGCTTGAATAAGATTGTTCATATTACTGTTACCTCTAGCTTTAATACCTATGTTTTGAGTTGAGCAATGTTATTGCAATTGTTTAATCTTCTGAAATTGTGGAGTAGTGCTTTCCTGATACAGGGGAAAATGAGCTGTTTGATGGTCAATGATATTGATGCTGGACTTGGTAGATATGGTAAGCCAATATCCGATTTAGAATGGAGAAACATAAATACCATTTTTGGTATATACCCCCTTTTTTGCTCACTACACTGTGTATGTCTGTGCTGCATCTTCTAGTGTGGTTGGTATTTGATAAACTATTTACTGAATGTAATGTTGCTACTTTCATACAGGGAATACTCAAATGACGGTCAACAATCAAATTGTTGTTGGGACACTTATGAATCTGTCAGACAATCCTACAAGAGTAAGTGTTGGCCAAGACTGGCGAGATTCAGATATCACAAACAGAATTCCAATCATTGTAACAGGGAATGATTTGTCAACTATTTATGCTCCGCTGATTCGTGATGGAAGGATGGATAAGTTTTACTGGTAAACTGCAAGCCATCTTTCTAGGATTGTTATACTTAACATTTTGAGGAAGTTTTTGAAGGTGCATGTTTAAGTACATGGTTTTAGTTGAAGTTTTACATTAGTGTTGCAGGTGGAATGTTCATGATAGATGTTTTTTTGATAAGGCCATATTTTGGAATGATTACATCATATATATCACATTGTGTATGTTATGAGTTGTAAATATCTGTTTTGATGGAGGCAGGTAACCATTCCACTCTTCCTTAAAATTAAAATGTTGTCTGTAAATGTGGAACAGGCAACCTAACCTTGAAGATATCCTGAATATCGTTCACAGAATGTATGAGAAAGATGGTATCTCTAGGGATGAAGTTGAAGGGATTGTGAACACTTTCCCAAATCAAGGTAACTGATCCGCATCTTAGAGGTTTCTATCACTGCATTACATGTGGGTCCAGAAAAGTTTTAATTAGCAGTTATTTTGTTAAAGCGTGTGGTAACATGTTCTTTATTTCATAAATTAAGTAATATGAAAGAAAGTGTCACGGTTGCCTAATTATTTTTCTTGGATTGGTAGGATATGATTTTCATGCTTGTCCACATACAAGCCTATTTAATTCCATGCTTATTAGTTATTATCTGCGGCTGATTTTAAGTAACATACATTACCAATTTTTACAAAGGATAGAATTTTGATGGCATCATCTCTGGGATATCAGGGTTTGTTTATTTTCATTTATTTTGTTGTTGACAGCATTGGACTTTTATGGAGCTCTAAGGTCACGTACTTATGACAGATCTATTTTAAAGGTAAGTTTACATTTAGATCTTAGTTATTTCTATACAATTTACCTTTTCGACAAGGCAAAACTATAATTTTTATTTACCTTTATTATCGAAATACTTACAGTAGGTTTAGGTGCACCAATACAAAATATAAAAAAAGAGAACAAAAAAAGGATTCTCTGTTTATGTGACTCTTGAATGTGTTTGTTTTTTTTGGCACTACATAAATTATTCACCCATTTATCTGAGAGATTTTGTGAGGCGTTATGTTGCTTCATGGCAAACTCCCCATTAGCAAATAATTATTTACTTCAAATCCTATTGGAACTTGGGATGAACAATCTGTTGAAATTCTGTAAGGATCCAATTGCTAGAAATGAAACGCAACTTCCACATTGTTAGTCTGGAGTTTATAGGGCTTTAGGCTCTCAAACTACAATGCATAACTTTTATGTTGTTCTCCCAAGGTTCAAGGATTGAACTCCTCACCATTTCGTCATAAAGCCTCTCACCAAATGTCACGTAAAGAGAACCAATCTAGAGGGAGAACCCTTAGATCTTAATGTGTATGTTTTTATCACCTTACATCTTAATATTATTTATCTAAAGGAATATATTTCCACGCTACAGGAGAATGACTAATCTACAGTAAATAGAAATAAACAAATACCAATAATGCTGATGTTTCAAGTTTCAACAATGATAATTGACAAACGCCTTTATACACGAGATCACAGAGCTGGAATCCAAGTTCAGTATCCAAATTTAATTAATTTTTTCATGAAAGCTGGTTTATAATAACACTATGTGGTCCTTTTTAGTGGATTGATGATATTGGAGGTGTTGAAAATTTCGGAAGCAAAATTCTCAAAAAAAGAAAGGACCAAAGCCTTCCTGTATTTATTCCTCCAGAGGTAAATTTATCATCCTTTTGACCTATTTCTGCATTTATTTTGTATCCAGTTACGGTACAATAACTGACCGGATTGACTGTAGATCAGATTAGTTGTGACCAAATATTGCTCTAGAGCTCCTTTAGCAGTTGAAGATTATTGGAGTTTATGAAATGACGTACTGAATTCTCTATTATAGATTCAAATTGACTTGACTATTCATTCTAGCATTAAATGAAATATTATTTTATTAAAAAAGTAGATAATTATTAGGAACAATAATTGATTTTATTATGCAAGCATATTCTCTGTTTGTAGTTTTCTGCGTAGATAGAAGATACAAAATGTAGTCTTTTTTTTTAATTGAATTCTTCAAGAAATTCAAATGACCTGTTTGAGTGTCTTGTCTTAGTTCTTTCCTTTCTTATTTTCCTACAAACATCTTCATTTGATTTATGTGAAAAGATTTGTAATGAAGTTGACTCTGCTTTTGTATTTGGTTGGATAGCAAACGGTGGATGCTTTACTTGAATCGGGTTATTCTCTAGTCAAAGAACAACAGTTGATAATGGAAACTAAACTTTCAAAGGAATACATGAAGAACATAGATGACTAAAATGAAGAATGTTTCCGTGGTGCAAGTCCTTGTTTATTATGATTGGGCCAGTGCGGTCCACTTTCGAACAGTGTTTAGTTTTTTAATAACAATTGTAATTTTATGATGAATTTTAAGATAAGGAAATACATGAAATGTTCAAAGGTGATGTAATTATTCTTTTAACTTAACCTGCTGCAGCTTTATAGTATTCAAATCCAAGAATTAGTATAGGAAACAAACCACAAAAGACCACCAATAACCCTACCTACTCATCATTCATTAAAAGTCTTCAATGTTATCTGCACTACTTACAACTTTTCTTTTATATTCATTTTATTATAATATAAAAAATATATTAATAAAATATTAGTAATTAGTAAATAAATTATAAATATTATATATATATGGGTTACAAATTTACAGCATAATCAATTACGAGTGAATTTCTTCACATAATATTTTTGTTATTACAAAAAATTTAAACGGTTAAATCTGTCTGTTTTTTTGTATTTTTAATATTTTATTATCTTGTTTTTTTTTTTTTTTACCTTTCTCGTTCTTTTCTAATCTTCTCCGCTACTCCATCAAAAACACAGTAAAAGTCCTTTACGCAATTTCCCAATTTATCTAGAATGTTTTTAAGTGTCCTCATAAACTTGTCTGGAACTTAATGTTAATGATGTGATTAGTGTGAATGACGCAATGATGTTAACAGAAGCATCAAACTTTTTTGTGAGCTTTATGTCACATAACATAACCAAGCACTCCTATAATCACTTCCTGTTCCAACTTGCAGGCACTTGAGACATTTCAAGCCAATAATCATTTTTGTATCTGAAGCAGGGTTTCACCATGCCCAATATCATTAATTAAGTGCTTCATAGCTCAAGCAACATAACATAAATCATTGACCACTTCCTCCCCCACCTCAAAATCACAATATATGCAAATCTCTAAACTGCTCTTTCTGATTATTTTTTCAAAAAAAAAAACTCTTTTGCTCCTTTTGGTCTTTTGTATGGATACTATCTAATGCATCTATATAGTACTTTTGAATTTTATATTGCTATGTATGCCAAAGATTCTTGACTGTTTCTGCTTTGAAATCTAACTTTGGCACAGAATTGAATAGAATGGAGAAAAAATGATCCAGACCAAACATAGTGCTCTTTGGCAACAAGAGCAGTTCTTGTACATAATAATTATGTACTATTGAAACAGAGGATGCCATTTGCTCTGTTTGTGGTGGTTATGAGAGTCTTGATCTCCAACACTTACCATGTAGAAAAGGTATATTTATTAAACAGAGTTATGCTCCTCTCTTTTCTAAGACCATCCTTCCATGTTAAGTATTTTGTGCTGATGAAATGTGAAGGTTACATTTTATCTCAGAACAATCCAGATAGTCCACTCTTTATCGGAATCCAATGCTCAGTTATTTTGGAAAGTTGACAACTTTTTGGTGATGCTAACTTTGGGTTGGATAAAAAGCATCCAAAAGAATCACTAATTTTACCACCCTTTACAAGTTGCAAACACTAAAATTTCTTCCGTGGTTAGTGGTGTGAAGTGGAATGTAGGTATTACATTTCTAAAACAAGAAGGACAACCACTCATTTTTGCTCTTATCTTTTGTGATTGGCTTTGGCTAAAGAGAGGAGAGAAAGAAGGGTGTGTGATAAAGAAGAATAAACGAATGTGAGATTTATATAACATGATTTTGGATTAAAGAAGGATGATGTGTGTTTGACTTAAGCACAAATTGATTGTGGGTGCCACAACACAACATCACAACATCTATGGCTCACCCAAAAAACAATATTTGAATTGGTTCCAACTTCCCATTTTCACCAGAATATTCGCCTTTTCCAGTCTTATCAATGTGGTTGAGTTCTTTTGTTCTATAATTTATCCACAGTGCCCTTATTCAGCATCACAATTATCTTAGTGCGCCAAACCATATGCATCTGCTGACCTAACTCAGACTTCATCCCAATTAATTTCCCATTACCACATCTCTCAATGTCCTCACCTGCAACAATTTATATGCCAATTATTCATACAATTTACTTTCATTAACTCTTTCTAGACTACAAAGTTTACACCAAGAAAAAGTACACAAATAATACATCATATTGAATTCCTAATAAATAACACTTACTTTTAAAATTCATTTGAAAAAAGAGTGGAAAGTTGAGTTGAATAAGAAAAGAAAGAGACAACAGAAGTAAAATCAGATGAAGAGATGGGTTAAAGAAGGCGTTTATGAAGCAAACAACATTAACCATCGTCATTTCACGAACACAGACACCACATAATGCGCTGCATTTTTTTTTATGAACTTTAATCATCAAAAACAGAACAACCAACGCTATTGAACCTTCAATTTCAACCTCTCAACATACTATGTAGTGTGAATAAAATTGTTGACTTCTATTATGACTTTCGTAAAAATTTATATCAATTATAACATCTTGTTGGTCGGAAGTGTAAAATTTTCCTCAATATATCATATACCTATCATCATCATTTGTATGAAATTTGGTCAACTATCCTTAAATAGCATGACAGATATCATACCAGATATTATTCCAAATTACTTTTCCTACGATCAGTGCTAAAAATAAGGTATTACATGACAGCTTTGAGGCCTAATTAATAGCTAATAAGTTGGTGAATGGAGATTGCGGGTGCCCAACTTGCCAAGAAAGTAGCAAAATTGTGGCTTGCCTAATGGCTTTTGTAAAAATGCCGGAGACATGTGTAGTTTCATTATGTTAGAGATCATACATCGACTAGATATTAGAATATTTTATAGTATATAAGAGAGTGCAAATATCATCTTATAAGTCGGTTTTATCAGTTTTATGAAATTGAGTTAGATTTATAGTTCTCTTCTTAATAGATTATGTACTGGTACGGTTGGCCGACTCGGTGAGTCGCACCAAGCCGTCACCCCAAACGATAGAGTCGACCACGTCGCACACGTGGCCGACCGACACATAACGTTCAAGTCAAAGGTTGACCGGATTAGCGAGACTAATTCATGGTTAAGGGTGGTCTAACACAACCCTAAACGCAAACCAACTACCCTAATCTGGCCCAATAGCAAATGCCCATTGAGGTAATATAAATAGGTCGCATTTCAACGTGAAAGGTACGTCATTATCTACAATGAAAGGTATGTCGTCATTATCTACCGTACGTACTCTGACGACCGAGTGCCGATAACTTCCACTGACTTGAGCATTGGAGTGCCTTCTGCAGATATCCCGCCTGAGGAGTAGGACAATCGAGGGAAGGAAGCACAGCCGGGAAGACGAGCGCATAGAGCATTGAAAGTGTGAAGCCGACCGGACACACTAGCAGGAACAATCGTTTTCTTGCCCAAACCAGTTCAAGAACAGATTACTTACTTTGATGACAAACACACTTAGAATACACTTTGAGTCTTGTTCGTTTATGATAAGCAGAATTGATTGCAATGTGTAAAACAGGTTGATTGTGACAGAGCACAGTTGCATGGACTGATACCTGCATAATTCAAAGATGGATAAAAGAGCAACTATTTTATCTCACACGCTGAACCCTCCTTAGTAATAGATATAGAGAAAAAAATATAAAACTACTTGCAATCTCATCAAACCTTCATGGCAAAGTTGTGTTAAGAACCTAATGCTTTTATTACTGTAGATATACAAAAACCCTTTACCCTATCCAGAACTTCCATAATTTGCCCGTTAGTTTAGACCTTCTAAGGTATCTCTAGTTATATACCCTAATCTCACATCTTTGACATTACGTATAGTTTTATTAGCTATTACTGATTTGTTATCAGCGGTAACAGAAGATTCGATAATATGACGTACTAACATCAATCAATATTCAACACATACCTACGTCTTGAAGCCAAAAGTGTAAGCTAACTTTAAGTAACACCACTTCCTAAATTATGGTTTTCTTTTTCTCACATATATATATATATATATATATATATATAAAGAGGAAAAAGTAGTTTATTTTAACACCTCCCTTTTTTGGTAGTGATACTTAATATGCAAGGTTGTATGACACATCTAAGGTTGGTTTTTCTTCCTACTAGGGAGATGGGACCTAGAAAACTATTGAAGTCTTCTTTGTCTCGGTCAAGTCTCTAAGGTCTCGGCCAGGTTTTCCTGGTCTCAATCCAGTAGGCTGTCGACCTCGACCTCTCGACCAAGGTTCTCTGATTTCGGTCAGGTAGACCAAATCTCGAACAATTAGGTGGGTCTCGGTCAGGGAGATGAGGGGTCGATCTTGCCCATACCGGTACAGTTTCCTATATTAGTGTCATGTATTTAGGATTTTGTTATATAAGACATTCAATTTGGATCAATTAGTATAAGGATGGGAGGAGAAGAGTCATGGCTGAGTATGTGGGAAAAATGTCAAAAGACATTAATTCTAAATTGCAATAATGACTTTGAGTATAATATTTTTAATTAAATTTATTTTAATTTTTATTTATATTCCTAAAAATTAAATTTTTATATTAATTTTTTTTATAATTTTTTATTTTATCATATCAATCAAATTATCTATAAATTTTTTAGTGAAATATACTTATTTTTCTGATGTAATCAACCTCACCTTCATTCCACACACACTATATATAATAATAAAATAAAATAAAATAAAGAATCTTAAACTTCTGGATCTATGTTCCCATTTCTGAAGTTTGAAGAAGGGGTGAGTTGGTGAATTTTGATGAGATAATAAAAAAAATTTAAAACCGATATTTTGGTTACAGAGAGTAAAAATTGATTGAGAAGACCAAAAGTTTGTTGTGCCTGAAATAGAGCAATAACATATGTACCGTCATTCAACCAACCACCTTCTTATAATTGCTGCTCAACCAACCACCTTTCTTTTTCTTTTTCTTCTCCTTCACCACACTTCACCGACACCAACCTTTTTCTTCATTTCCATCTACAATTAATTAAATCATTTATTCTTAAAATTATTTTTTTCTATTTTTATTTTTTTATCCATTTCAATAATTATACTACAGATAGTTGAAAAGACTGTCATTTCAATAATTATACTATCGGATAGTTGAAAAGGTTGACATGATCAAATGTAAAAAAAATCGAATAATTTACTAATTCAAACATAACTCGTAAAATCTCAATTAACCATAATTAAATAACTTATATGTAAAACGTGATTAAGTTTTTTTTTAACACATGAACGGGCCATAATAATTGAGGTCCACCAAAAAAATATAAATATCAGAGAAAACCTAGTGTTTGAGATAATTTTTCTCTCCCAACTCATCTATATATGGTACTCGAATCGTGAGAGTTTCTTTACAAGTCCCATACTCATTAAGTGAAAAAAAGAACCAATAAGAAGAAACTATCACGCCTAAAAACCGTAAAAACAAAAACCAAAAACAGAAGATAGAAGTCTTCTAAGAGAAATCGATGTTGTAAAAACAATAAATCATTTTTATACAGTACAAAAAAGTAAGATACTTTAATATTTGTGTATGGATGTCTGAATAAAAAAAGAAGAAAATGTGAGTACGGGATAAACATTCGAAATGGTATGAATAATGAGGATGTTGTATTTTAAGAATGAAAGAGGACAACAGAATATGAATAACGTGTTTGTTCCTATTTTGGTACTCACAACTTCAAATATTCATGAATAAAACGACAAAGAGTGCCGCTTTTCTTGAATTACCTTTTTCTCAATTTCTAATCATTTAAGGGAAATCACTCAATTATTATCAATATTTTGCTTTCAAAAATTAAATAACTCACAAAACAAATGAAAGAACTACCATTCTTTACCCTTATTTATTCATTCACAAATTATTTTTTAATAATTATATAAATATATATAATATATATTCAGTCGTCATCAACAAAACATAAGAATGTAAATAGTGAGTCACGTGGTGGAATGTAATTTTTAATTAAAAAAACGTGTTTAATTATTAGTATATTATTAGGCAGTGACAGTGTGGTGAGTTAAATAAGCATAGCGGGAAATGATTATATGAAATCTGAAGCAACGGCAATAAATAAATACAACAGGGTATCTATCTGTACACATGAATTTTCGACTTTTTCTATTAATTGTGAATGATGAAAAAATAGTAAATAATTAAGATTATTTAATTTGAAATTTGATGAGGTTTTAGTATTTTGAAAAGAAAAATAAAAAATGAGATGAGGTGGATGGTAGTGTTAATAATGGAAGGGTGATGAATAGCAGTAGTGGGTGGTGCGTGAATAAATAAAAGAAAAGAAAAAGAGTGAAAGGAGAATAATTAAAGATCACGTGTCGGTGGTGTGCGAGTTTTATAAGACAGAGAGAAACGAGGAATGGTGAAGGTTTTGGTTTTGGTTTGGTTTGGTTTGAAGATGAAATGATATGCTAACAGTAGAAAGAGAAGAAAGAAGAATAGTAGCGGTGGTGCCACTGGTGCAGAGGACAAAGAGAACAAAGAAGAAGAAGAAGAATAAGAAGAATAAGAAGAAACAGCACTTCATGGATGTCTGGCGCAACATCATCTTCCCTGTCAGGCGTGTCTGGCTTGCTCTCTCTGCTCGCCTCAAGGCTCGCAAAAACGGTTCGTTCATCGTCCAAAACCTCTTTTTCTTTTCTTTTCTTTTCTTTTCCCTCACATCATCATATAGACTCAATCGATGCTACTTTTTCATAAACCAATCTTCCCAATCATCCTTAGTCATCATCAAGCATGATAAAGTTGGATATCTGATATCTGATATTAGATGGTCTAAATAATCCGATAGTGGATGATTTAATAAGTAAAAAAACAATCATTAGGATAAGTTTAAAATGACTTTGCAAATATATTAAGAAGTGGACTCGAAATAAGTTTGTGAAAGTATTAAGAAGTGAATTTTAAGTTTAACTCAACTTTGAATAATATTACTATAACGAGTGACCTAATAAGTCCACGAAATAAAGAATCATTAGGATAGAAACGAACAATGAAATGATTCTAAGATAAAGATAAGTTCGAAATGACTCTAAGATAAGTTCAAAAGGACTCTACGATTATATTAATTAAAAAGTAAATTTTAAATTAACTCAAACTCATAAAACTGACCTCTAAAATAAATTTTGTATACATTTATGAATTTATAGTCGATATAAAATTTGTACACATTTATATACTATGTTTTAATTCCTATTCTAGTCGATAGTGCACGCATCTCATATTATCTTTTTTATCATGTGTTGTTCTAACATGAATCTGTTATCTGGTGCAGGAGCAGGACTGCTGAAGCTTCAGGATGATGTACAGACTTGTGGATATGAAGATGTACAAGTGATGTGGGAAATGCTACAAAGAACCGAAAGCGATGTTGTAGAAAGCCACCATAAGCGTAAGCAATTGCCATTCTGGAGGATCTTTGTATGGTCCAACCACAGTGAAGTTTCATCAGAATCTGCAAATCACACTTGAAACCAGACACGGGTTTTCAGTTTACAAATAAAACCTCCACCGATGTATTGCAGTATGCATCTGGCAAGCCACCGTTCTTTTTATCTCCCCATTGCCAGCACGGCGGAGGCATGGTTCTTGGCCGCTAAAACCAAGTACATGTCACTGTCATAACAAAATCATTTGAGGTTTCTCTTTTACAACCCAAACTGTACTACGTATGACAATAGTATGTAAATATGCCAGTAGTTTCTCAAAAGTCACACACGGGTTTCTCTAACGGCAAACCAAGTAAATTTCACTTGTCAATGACTATAACATTAACTGTGTTCACTGTTAGTAACAAGCAGCAGAGTGTTTAATTTTCATGCGATCATAAGATTATTATCTCAAATTTTGTCTGTATGCCTACAAGTGAGACAGAAATCCTGAGTCAAACTTACACATACATTGTTCCTTCCTCCAATTATATACGGTTTTAATCTATTCTAAAAGATTTTATTTTGTCACACAGATGCCCTCTTACCCCTGCAGTCTGATGAAAATATGCTAGCCCACATACTATTTAGGCTACAATGAAGATCAATATCATCATCTTCACTTTAGATTGATTGGTTTTAATTAACTACTAACCGTCCTAAAGTATAGTCTTTGGTTGAATGATTCATGAGAATGTCAAAACTAAATTACTTCTTGAATACAACTCCTATGCTTAAAAGTAAACAAGTTGAATAACATGTATCTCTGAGAAAACCTATTCTTGAAGGTAATGTCATGTTATCCTAAGAAATGCTCGCACTTGAGGAGAAATTTATACTACTGCTATAGAGACTTGGGTACATTTAAGATGATGAGACTTGGGTATGATAAGCTACATTGAAATGGACAACTTGGTTATGATAAGCTAGTCTATACATGAGTTCTTTCAAAACTTAAAATCATATGAAAGTGGCACTTTTAAATGTGTATTCAATAGAAAAGGGATGCGTGAATAGACAGTTTATGAAAAAAAGTTGAAAAAACATTTAATTAAGAAGGTCATAAGTTACTATTCTAAGCTTTATTATACAAACTCTTGTTTCAAAATGCTCCATCTTTATGTAAGGAGATTTAACATGGACAAACTTTCAGTTCATCTTTGTTATAACATCCCTGGAAAGGAGGGATAGAATGACCTCAGTGATTTTTTGATGCAGTATGAATTATGAAAAAAATAGCTTAAACTGAAATTCTTGTATCAAACAGGAGGCAAATTAACATTAACACGAGACACTCTGACACTCTTGGTAAAACGAAGGGTATTAGTTTAATCCACTCACCCAAAATGTTGTACCAAAAACATGTTAAAAGATAAAAAAACCAGAGGTGGGCTGTGCAAGAAGATGTTGATGTAAAGAATTGCAGGGTGTTGAGAAGCTTTGGGACTTGTAAAACGGTAAAAGTTAAAGAAGAGAAGAGTAGAAGAAGGAAGTATGAAGGAATGAAAGTATTATTCTGCAATGCATGCGAATTATATGGTAAAGAAACATTACAGGAATAATAGTATGAAGGTAAAGAAAGGAATGAATTAATTGTCCTAGTCTATATCTACTGCTGGAACGCTCATACTAGTCATTCATGAATACTCATATTCATAGTTAAGAAATAGTGAAGAGGAGAAAGCAAGAAAAAATAGCAAAAGACCAATGCACGCCAAACAGGACCACCCCTGAATTTGAACCACCATCGGCACCGGAACCCCCATCATCGGGAGACAAACCACCGGAACTCGGAGAACCAGAACTCCCATCACCTGGAATCGCAGAACCAGAACCTCCACCACCTGGACTTGGAGAACCGGAGCTCCCATCACCTGGACTTGCAGAACCAGAACCTCCACCACCTGGACTGGGAGAACCAGAACCTCCACCACCTGGAATCACAGAACCAGAACCGCCACCACCTGGACTCGGAGAACCAGAACTCCCATCACCTGGACTCGCAGAACCAGAACCCCCAGGTCCTGGTGCCATTACTGGCACTGCGACTGGCACTGACACTGGCACTGTCACAGGTGTTACTACCGGAATCGTTGTAGTTTCCGGCGTCGGTGAGACTACTGGTGCCGTGGGGTTAATCGGAATGACGGGAGAGACTGCCGGCGCCGGGGGGTCGACCAGAACCGGAGTGATTATTGGGACGGGTGCTACGACCGGGACAGGGGAGATGACCGGAACCGGTGAGATTACAGGGACGGGTGTTAGGACCGGGACGGGGGTGTTGACCGGAACGGGGGAGATTACAGGGACGGGTGATGGAATATCGGCGGGAATTGGTGTTAGCAGAGGAGTAGGTGTTGGAACAAGGGATACTACTGGGACGGGTGATTTTACTGGAACAGGGGACATGACAGGAATTGGAGTGAATATTGGTACCGGTGATATCACCGGCACCGGTGACTTCACTGGGATTAGAGCCTCCGGAATGGTGATCCTCATGAGGCTGTTTACCTGCACCACCGATATATTACTCTGTTTCTGGGATTCTGCCAGAAGGGGTTTCACGAGTTTGGCTCTCACCACGCCGTTGGGGTTGGCGGCGGACACTAAGGTGACGTCGCCATTGTTGATCTTCAGGAGCACTCCCTGGTCCTGGGACAGCGTGGTGACGTTGATGGTTTGATTCTGGGGAACATCCAGGTAGGCCAGCGCCACGTGGAGGCTCAAGATGGTCTTAATGTGGTGGAGTGATTTCCCAGAGAGTGGGGCAATGGCAGTGTTATCCACCGCGAACACCGTTGCGGTCTGCCGGGCGTTTATGGCGGCGGCGAGCTGCGTTCGTGTGAGGTAGTTGGAGAAGGAAGAGTAAGCGGGATATTCCGACAAGATTTTGGTTATGTCGAAAGCCGCCACAGGGCAGGGCTCGAGCATTGCAATGGAGAGAAGCAGCAGCATTGTCCAGTAGGACCGACACGTAGTTGTCCTGAACATCATCATCGTTGTTTGTGTTCTTGTTCTTGTTTTTTTGTTCCTCAGGTCCCTGGAAGCATGCATTCAAACATGACAGTCTCCAACCAGCCAACACACTGTGACATGTCTTATAAACAGAGTTGAGATCCGTATCTCAAGTACTCTGATCTGTTCCACCTCCTTTTCAGCAACTTTACTCTCTCTTCATATTACTTCTTCATTCTCTTCATCCTCCACCATCCATTCATCTTACTATTTTCATTTCTCTAACAAATCAGAACATAATCTAATCACGCAAATCATTCACATATCACACTTCAATCCTTTCGATCTTCTTTTTTATTTTAGGATCATTTTCTTCACACTAATTTAAGACCTTTTTCTTTCATTCTCTCCACCACTTTATTTTATTTAAAAATCAAATCAATTTCATCAAGCTAAATCTGTTAATATTCATTAATGAGTACAAAATTTTTCAAAAACGCTATCATAACATTAAAGAAGTATAACTAATTTAAAAATTAAATTAACAAAAATTAAAAAAACTAGAAGTTGCATTTTTTTTTATTTTTCTACTTGAATTTTTCCTTTTACACAACAAGTGAATAAACGAGTGGGAGTATCATCTAAGGCGTAAAAGGAAAAAAAATAATAAAAGTAGAAAAAAGGAAAAGAAAAAAGCGTGGGTTTGTGGGAGTGAGTGAGAGGGTAAACTCTAGGGTTTGGCGGGGCGGTGTTGACGATCGACGGCGAGGAGGCATGAAGCTCACCGTGAAAACTTTGAAAGGCAGCCATTTCGAAATCAGGGTTCAGCCCTCAGACACTGTTAGTAATATCTCTCATTCCAATTTCTCCTTTACTTTCACTCTTTCCCACCTTATCCTATCCTATTCTACACACCTGCACCATTACATTTCTGGTGTTTTTTCTATCCAAAGTACGACTACAATGCTTTATAATGTCAAGCTGCTACTATTACATGAAGGGTCATTCAAATTTTGTTTTTTGTTAGCTGACATTGCCCTACTATTCATTTCCCTCTCAGATTATGGCTGTCAAGAAAAATATTGAAGATGTACAAGGCAAAGATAATTACCCATGTGGACAGCAATTGCTGATTCACAATGGTAAGGTTTTGAAAGATGAAACTACATTAGCAGACAGTAAGGTCTCTGAGGATGGCTTTCTTGTTGTAATGCTTAGTAAGGTATATTTCCTTAATGACAAGTTCTGTTAAAATAGTATTGTCATCCTTTTTTAGAAAAAAAAAAAATCAATAAGAACTTCATCTGAGCTGCGTTCTGAACTGCAATGATGTGATGAGAATGACTCTGAACATGCCTCAAATGGTTGTTGTGTTGGAATCCTTCTTCCTCTAAGGTTATATAGTAGGTGGAGCGTGGGAAGGGTGTGTGTGTTTCTCATGGCACTCCATTAAGTTGGCATGATGGTTTAGGGGTTAGTTGATGATTACGTGGGTGGTGGAAGGTGTTTGCCCTGAATTTATAGGAAGTGAGGTGTTTATAATCACCCAACAAATAATGATTTAAAGTACTGCTGATTGGGATAAGTCAGTGCATCTTGAATGGCCATTTGAACTGGTTGAGGGATTGTGAGGTTTGAGGCTGCCTAGAGCATAACTGAATAGATTGGGTTGTTTGGTGTGAATAATGTGCTAGGTTGATTTAGCTTGGTCCTAGGTTGAGTATCCACCATCTTCACTTCCGGTAGATCAAAATGAGCCAAACATGACTGATTAACTCAATTAAAATGTTAGTTAAATTAATGATTATATTATTCTGTTTGGATTATTTAATAATTAGTATATAAAAAAAATTGAATAAGAGATTGATAGTTTTTTAAGCTTTAGATCTTGTATCTACGCAGTAGAAGTGGAATTGAATTTAGATTTTGAATTATACTTCCATAGTAGTTAATGGCCATGTGAAGTGGCCATACACCGCTATACAGACACGACTGAGTTTTGGTTTGGTGAAGTGGTTGGAGTGGCCACGATCCTGGTGCAGCAGAGCAGCAATCCTGCTGCACTGAAGATGTCATTTTCTCTTTCCGGTCTCTCTGTCTTTTCTCCTTCCCTGCCGTTCCACACTATCACGCAGTCAAGCCATTGGCGATGATTTTACTAATGTGCTCCCATCTCACATTATTTTATTGTTCTATTCGTTGTCATTTATGATCAGTCACATACACAGATGTTGATATTGGTGCATTTTTTTTAATTAAAGATATTAATAAATATATTCTTGCAAGCATTTGTTTGAGAAAGAAAAGTTAAAATAATATTTATTATATTAAAAACTATATGTTTCTAAATAATATGCAGCACTATGATATTTTCTATAAAAAAATACTATTAAACAGTTTCTGAACGATCTAATGATTATTTTAATTTTTCAGAACTTTTGTCACCATAATGGTGAATATGATGATAATTTAAGTTTTTAAAGAACCAATTTAATTTAAGTTAAACTTTGATAGACTATTTTGGTAATAAAACCTTTAAGTCTAATATAATGAAATTTTAAGCAAAAGTAGTTTAGATTTTTCACCTTTCTAGATTGTAATGGAAGTTATGTGTGTTATGACATTCTTGTTGACAATATGTGAAAGCATTAGATGTTTGATTTTTGTCCATGTTATGTTTGATAAACCTAATTCCATGTTCATTTTTGTCCTTTCAATAGTTACCTTTTCTTATGCTTCGGTATGTTTTGTTTATGATTCCTTTTTACTTCTGTAAGCATTCTTTTTCCATGTTTCTTCAATTGCAGAGTAAAACCTCGGGATCTGCTGGTACTTCATCAAGTCAGGCATGCTCCTTGCTCATTTTATTTCTTCTTTTTGGCATTTGAGTTTTATTTCTTTTTCCTTTGTATGAGCTGGTGATTGGGCATGTGTGACAGCTTGCTAGCAACCCACCTACAACTGTATCAACACCAAATTCCCCGTCTCTAGTTCAAACCCAGTGAGTTTATCTGAAATAGCTTTTTATGTGGTTGTTTTTGTATCAACTGAATTTTTTTTCCT